>Ga0335080_10000039_pt1 | contig 141185 bp, 110 predicted proteins | sample Lox_Sample_34_FD_206720 | JGI IMG/M metagenome (GOLD analysis project Ga0335080, IMG submission 206720) | Soil microbial communities from Loxahatchee National Wildlife Refuge, Florida, United States - Lox_Sample_3.4 | ecosystem: Environmental > Terrestrial > Soil > Wetlands | place: USA... | reverse complement strand
GAGCCGCCGTTGATCGCGACCGGCGCGTTCTCGAGGTACTGGTAGCGGTTCGAGCCCTGGCCGCCGAAGAGCGTCGTCAGGTTCGTGATCAGGTCCGGCTTGTCCGGGTTCTGCTTGAGAACGAGGAACGTGTTCACGAGGAACGTGTCGTCGCCCTCGTCGCCGGCGAGGTAGAGCATCCCGACGTTGTGGTTCACCTCGAAGTAGTCGTTCTGCGTGCCGCCGAGCACGTAGAGCGTCGCGGTGTTCCCGTTCGTCATGTGCGCCGTGTCGGCGACCGGAACGCCGTTCGGGTACTCGAGCGTCCGGTTGCCCGGATCCGGGATCAGCGGCACGGTGCCGACGACGAGGCTGTCGTCCCCGGCGCCCATGTCGATCACCGTCGGCACCGCCGTGTCGTTCGAGAGGACGCTGTCGTTCCCGCCGAGGGCGTACAGCTCGAACCGCTCCGCGCCCTGGAAGCTCAGCATCCCGGTCGGCGTCTGGACGAAGCCGACCGCGAACGCGCCCTGGCCGGCCGCGCCGAGGGTGAACGTGTCGGCCTGGTTGGAGCCGAAGACGACGACGTCGTCGGTGCCGGAGCCGCCGCCGGAGTCGACGATGTCGACGCCCATCGTGCTGCCCGGCGTGAAGGTGATCACGTAGTACTCCGGCAGCGCGTTGCTCGTGTTCCCGGCGTTGTCGAGCACCGCGTCGCCGTTCCAGGTCGTGACCGTCCGCGTCGAGCCGTTGGTCGTGATCCGGCCGTCGATCGCGTTGACGATGATCGTGTTGTTGGCGCTGCCGCCGGTGAGCTGGACGGTGTGGAAGATGCCCGTGATGTCCTCGACGGTCGCGTTCACCCAGACCTCGCCGTAGCCGGGCTGGCGCAGCACGCCGTCGCCCGAGTGCGGATCCTGCTTCGCGTCGCACTGGGTGCGGCCGTGCGCCGTGATGTAGTCCGGCGCGCACTCGGGCGGAGCGAGGTCGTTCGCCAGGTCGTCGTCGGAGGCGTAGTTTCCGGCGTTCGCCGCGTACGTCGTGCCGCCCTCGATCACCGTGCCGGTGACGAAGGTGTTCCCGTAGAGGCCCAGGTCGGTGTTCTGGACCTCGATCAGCGTGTCGACGGCGCTCGAGTTCCCGCTCCGGAAGACGTCGTAGCCCAGGCCGCCGGTCAGCGTGTCGCCCTGCGCGTCGCTCGTGCCGCCGTCGATCACGTCGTTGAACGGCGAGCCGATCAGCCGGTCGTCGCCCGCGCCGCCCATCAGCGTCAGCGCCACGAGGTCGACCGGATGCGTGCTCGGCAGCGACGAGCTCGACGGCGACCCGAGCAGGCTCGCGTCCATCGTGTCGTCGCCGCTGCCGCCGACGATCGTCAGCGTGTCGCCGTCGGAGCGGACGGTGTGCTGGACGTAGATCTGCTGGATCCAGCCGACGTTCGCGCTCGTCGTGTGGACGACCTGGATGCCCGTGTTCGGGTCGTTGCCGCTGAGCGTGAAGCTGTCGCCGCTGTTCGAGCCGTCGAGCGTGACCGCGTCGGCGGCGCGGTCGTTGGCGCCGACGTCGATCGTGAGCGAGGTGACGCTCGAGCCGCTCAGGTCGTCGACGGTGATGCCGTCGCGGCCGCCGGCGAGGGCGAGCGACACGGCGTGGATGTTGCTCGCCGTGAAGCTGCCGCCGGAGGAGGAGGAGACGCCGATGTCGCTCGTGTGGGTGACGTGGATCGTGTCGGCGGCATTCGTGAACGTGACCGCCAGCGTGTTCGAGCCCGCGCCGCCGTCGATCGGCGTCGTCATCACGCCGGCCGGCATGTTCATCGTGATCGTGTCGTCGCCGTTGCCGCCGGAGATCGCGTCGTTCGGCCCGCGCGAGGCGATGATGTCGTTCCCGTCGTCGCCGTTGAGGTAGTGCGCGGAGCCGCCGCCGTAGCCGCCGGTGATCGAGTCGTCGCCCGAGCCGCCGTCGATCGTGACCGTCGGGTCGGAGCTGTTGTCGACGAGGTAGTCGCTGTCGGGGCCGCCGTCGACGGTGATCACGCCGCCCGCGTCCTGGCCGATGATGATCACGTCGCCGCCGGCGTCGCCGGTGAGCGCGGCGCCGCCCGATCCGTCGTAGAGCAGCGTGTCGTTCCCGTCGCCGCCGTCGAGGTAGACCGGCGAGAGCACGCCCTTGTCGACCACGATCGTGTCGTTGCCGCCGGCGCCCGAGCCGTGGATCTCGCTGACGTGCGCGAACGTCTGCGAGTGGCCGAAGGCGGTGATCTGGATGATCTCGTTGCCGGCGACGCCGCCGATGTGGTCGATCGTGAACGACTCGTCCTGCTGGTCCTCGCCGATGCCGCGGCCCGGGAAGCCGAAGCCGTTCGCGCCGGCGCGCGAGCCCATGTTCAGGTAGAGCGGCTGCGGGCTCCCCGCGGTCGCGGTCCAGTCGGCGGAGCCGGCGTCGATACCGCTCCCGTGCTCGCTCGCCGGACCGGCGAGATAGATCGGCTTCGGCAGCTGGACGGTGCCGATGTCGAAGCTCGCCGTCGCGCTGAAGGTGAAGAAGAGGAAGTGGATCCGCACCTCGACCGAGGCGACGAGGTCGACGGTGCCGGTGCCGTGGGCCATGATCGTGGCGCCGATCCCGACGCTCGCGAGCGAGAAGCCGAACGCCTCGACGTCGACGGACGCGTCGAAGTGGACGCCGAAGCTGTACTCGTCGCCCTCGCAGGTGTCGCCGAACGAGGCGCACGAGCTCTCGTTCAGCCAGGCGGCGACGTCGAAGTTGCCGCTGAGCCCGAAGCCGCCGCCGCCGATCGTGATGCCGCCGTTCAGGTCGACGCCGAAGTGGCCCTTCGAGTCGACCCAGCCGAGCGCGTGGAGCGTCGCGAGTCCGAAGAAGTCGGCGTCGCCGCTGAAGCCGAAGAACCACTCGCCCTCGTGGACCGTCTCGTTGACGTACGTGTACGTACCCGGCGTCCCGTACGAGACCTGCTGGTCGCCTCCGACGACCACGTCGACGGACGTGTTGAGCTTGATCACCTCGAGCAGGCTGACCGTGCCGTCGATGTGCAGCCGGAACGAGTGGGCGTTGATCGTGATCCCGTTCGCGACGTGGTTCTGGTTCGTCGTGTTCAGGCGGATCTGCCCGTTGCCCTTGATGACGATGATGTCGAAGACGTCGAAGTTGATCGAGACGTCGAGCTGGAGCACGAGGCCGACGTCGTCGTGCGCGGTGTCGTAGTAGACGCCGGCGAAGCCGCTCGCCTGCAGGACGAGCGGGCCGAGCTGCAGGGAGACGTCGAAGTCGAGCGTGAACGCGTTCTGGTTGATCGCGATGGTCAGCGAGCCGGACGCGCTGATGATCCCGATGAAGTCGATCTCGCCGCTGATCGAGAGCAGGAAGCCCGGGTTGATCGTCATCGTCGAGCCGTTGCCGAGGTCGATCGTCTTCGGCGTCGACGCCGTGCTGAACATGAACTGCGCGCTCGCGCTGAACGAGAGGCCGAGCCCCTGGCCGAAGTTGGCGCCGACGCTGATGATCGCCCCGAGCTCGAGGCCGTCGCGGTCGATGCGGAAGGCCGCCGAGAGATGGCCGAGCGTGCCGATGCCCGTGAGCGAGACGCTCGCGTCGGCCGTCACCTGGATCACGAACGGGCTCGGCGTGAACTGGAACGTGAACGTGCCGTCGATCGTGATGAGGCTCGCGACGGTCATCGTCCCGTGCAGGTACAGGAAGAGCCCGGACGCGATCGTGACGTGACCGAGGGCGATCGCGTGCGTGCTCGGGTCGATCGCGAGCAGATCCGGGTCCGCGCCCGTGTCGCAGTAGCTGAGGTGGTCGGCGCACACCTCCCCATTGGTCAGGAAGGTGACCGTGTCGCGCGGATCGGTCGAGCCCACGAAGAGGTTCACGTCGAGTAGGAACTCGCCGCTGAACGAGACGCCCGGGATCGCGCTCGAGTCGAGATGGAGCTGGATGCGCCCGACGATGCCCGGATCCGGGTTCGCGTAGACGGCGAGGTCGATCGAGCCCGACAGCGAGCCGAGGAACTGGATGTTGGTCGTGACCGCGCCCTGGATGCGAACGAAGCTCACCGTCCCGACCTGGAGCGTCACGCCGATCGTCCCGGAGAAGGTCAGGACGTCCTTGATCTCGATCGTGCCGGTGACGATCGCCTGGATGTAGAAGCCGGCGCCGTTGGCCGAGTTGACGGAGCCGTCGATCTCGGGAGCGCCCGCGCTGATCGTGATCGAGCCGGGGAAGTCGTTCGGGAGGACCGCGAGGAACTCCTGCGGCACCGTGAACGTCTCGTCGCGGAGCGTCGTGTTCAGCGTCACCTTCACGCTCCCGTGGAACGAGAAGATGTCGGGGATGTCGCCGACGCTCCCGCGGTCGTCGCCCGATCCGGCCGGCGGGATGCCGACGCCGATCTCGAGCGAGAACATCGCCGAGAGGCCGATCCCGACGTAGCCCGTCGTCGACGGCGACCGCGAGTCGTAGCTGATCATCAGCAGGCCGGTCATCCGGCCCGACAGTCCGATCGGGTCGATGCTGCCGCCGGCGGTGAAGAACATCGTCGTCTGGAAGGCGGTGATCCGCAGCAGGAAGCCGCCGTCCATGTGGATCCACTCGGTGGCGCAGTCCTTCGGGTCCTGGCCCGCGGTGCATTGCGGGTTGGAGCCGCCGTAGAGCGTGCTCGGGTCGTAGAGGGTCGCGCCGCCCACGACCTCGAGCTCGAACGAGAGCGGCTGGAGGTCGTACGTCCGCTTCTCGCCGCTGATGACGAGGACCTGGTTCCCGTCCTGGTCGAGCTCGGTCTGGATGAAGTACTGCGAGCCGTCCCCGTTCAGGATCTTCCACTCGGCACCGGCGACGACGCCCTCGACCTGCGCGTTCGTCAGCGTCAGCCCGCTGAAGCCCGAGACGAAGTTGACCGTGCGGCCGCTGTCGAGCGTGAGCGACGCCGGCGTCGTGCCGGGATGCGTGAAGAGGTTCGTCCAGGCCGACGAGAGCGCGACCTTGTCGAAGGTGTCGGTCGGCAGCGAGCTGATCATCGAGGAGTAGTTGCTGTTCTGCACCTCGAAGATGCCGTCGCCCGGAATGCCCGCGAGCGAGAGCGTCACCTGCTTGTCGGTGCTCGTCGCGTTGATCTCGATCAGCGCCATGCCGGAGAGGTAGACGCCGTACGGCTGGAGGAAGTCGAAGTTCGTCTGGATCGCTGCGACGCCGTAGAACTCGATGTCGGAGAGGCTGCTGCCGGTCTGGAGGACGAAGTCGGCCGCGCCCGAGGCGATGTTGCCGATCTTGATCACGGTGATCGTGCCCGAGGCGGTGAGCTCGATGCGCGTGTCGTGCGTAACCGGATCGGTGCCGATCGTCAGCTCGACGGAGCCGGTGATCGCGAGCAGCGGCTCGTCCGGCGTGTCGCCGAAGAGTCCGCCGGCCTGGAGGTTCATGCCGCCGGAGAGCGCGATGAAGAAGACGCGCTCCTCGGTCGAGCCGGAGCCCGAGCCCTGGTTCTGCACCTGGTCGATGAGCTTGAACGACCCGGAGCCGGCGAGACCCGGGTCGCCCTCGGCGTCCTGCCACGAGCCGGCGATGAAGGAGACGCTGACGATGCCGGGGGCGAACTGGCCCGTGACGTAGTAGCGGACGAGGCCGTCGCCGAGGATCGTCGGCGCCTGCGCCGCGTCGAGCTGCGCCGAGCCGACGCCGCCGCCGGCGAGGGCGAGCTCCGGCGTCGAGTCCTTGATGGAGTCGAGGTCGAGCGGCACCGTCGACGCCGACGCGTACTGGACGTCGATGTACGTGTCGCCGGTGAGCGCGAGCTGGGCGGCGGCCTGCAGGACGCTCGCCTGGCCGGTGTACGTCCAGTGGCCGGCGACGAACGTCAGCGTCACCTGCTGGCCGGAGGCGAGGCCCGAGCCGGTGATCGTGTACCGGTACGTCCCCGGCTGTCCGCTCTCCGGCGTCGGTGCGGACGCGGTCGCGCCGCCGGAGACGGTGAACTCATCGCCGTTGATGCTGCTCGCTTCGAGCGACGTCGTCGTGCCGAACGGGACGTCGATGTAGAGGTGACCGGTCGAGCCCTGGACGGTGACCTGCTCCGGCGCGAACAGCGGCATCGACTGGCCGAGCGCGTCCGTGAACGAGACGCCGTCGCCGATGAACGTGAGCTGGACGTTGCCGCTCCGCATCGTCCCGGTCGTCCAGTAGCGGAACGTGTAGCTCGAGCCGCTCTGCGAGAGGAGGACGGGAGCCTGCGAGTCATCGAGCGCGATCGTGCCGTCGCTCGAGTTGACGGGCGCGATCGTGAACTCCGGCGTCAGGTCGGTGACCGACGAGACGTCGAGCCCGGTCGCGTACACGGGAACGGTGTACGTGACGTCGACGAAGCTCTGGCCGTTGATCGTCTGCACGCCCGTCATCGCGCCGGAGCCCGGGTTGGCGAGCGCAGCGGTGAGCTGCTGCACCCCGAAGCCGTCGCTCTTGCCGAGGTTCGTGTACCCGCCGGAGCTGAACGAGCCCGGGATGAAGCCGACGACGACCTTGCCGGGCGCGAACGAGCCGCTCACGTAGTAGCGGTAGACCGAGGTGCCCGGCAGCTGCGTCGGCGCCGCGTCGGCGACGAGCGTGACGCTGCCGGCGCCCGCGCCGGACAGCGCCAGCTCGGGAGCCGTGTCGGCGATCGACGCCGCGTCGATCGTGTTGCCGGCGGTCGGCGTCAGCTGGACGTCGAGGTGGTGGATGTTGGGCGTCGCGACGCCGTCGACGGTGAAGTTGGAGGGCGCGACCGGGCCGGTGAACGTACCCGGGTTGAAGACGACCTGGACGGTCCCGCTCGTGTACGAGCCGGTCGTCCAGAAGCGGTAGACCCACGTGTGGCTGCCGTCCGCGTGCAGGACGAGCACCGGCGCCTGCGCGGCGTCGATCGACCAGCCGGCCGTGCCGCCGCTGAGCGTGAACGAGCCGAGGAGAGCCGTCGTCGTCATCGTCGTCGGGTCGAGCGAGGAGCCGCTCGGGACGGTGAAGGGGATGTCGACGTAGCCCTCGGCGTTGATCCCGTTCGCGCCGACCGTCGAGTTCGACGCCGGGTCGACGAGCGCGCCGGTCGGGCCGAGCACCGTGATCGTGAACGACGCCGCGGCGTTCGAGTACCCGTTGCTGTCCGAGAACGAATGGCCGGCGAAGGAGATGTCGACCTCGCCGGGGACGAACGCGCCGTCGAGGAAGAAGCGGAAGCGGTTGCCGCCGAGCCAGAGCGGCGTCTGCGAGTCGACGGTGACGCTACCGACGCCGGAGCCGGTCGTCGGGCCCGTGATCGCGAGGTCGGTGCTCGAGAGGACGAGGTGCTGGTAGTCGATCGTCCCGCCGAGCGTCGGCGTCAGCGCCACGTCGATCGAGCTGTGCCGGACGACCGCGACCGGGTCGCTCAGCGTCGTCTCCTGCAGCGCCGTCGCCGTCACGAGCGACCAGCTCGGCGTCAGCGTCGCGGTGACGTCGCCGCCCGCCGCGGAGAACGAGCCCGTGATGTGGTAGCGGACGGTGAACCCGTCGCCGACGACCTGCGGCGCGACGGTGTGGTCGATCGCCGCCGAGCCGCGACCGGCGCCGCTCAGCGCGATCTCGGAGCCGTCCAGCGACGACGGGTCGATCGCGTAGCCGGCGGCGAGCGACCCGGTCGGGAACCGGACGTCGATCGTCGTCGAGCCGTCGGCGCCGAGACCCGCGAACGGCGCGTCGCCGCCGACCGCGACGGTGCCCACGAGGACCGGGCCGCCCGCGGCGTCGGTCGGCGTCGACGTACCGCCGGCCGCGCCGGGGGTGTACGTGAAGCTGCCCGGCCCGACCGAGACGGTGACGTCGCCGGCGCTCGCGAACGCGCCCTTGATCCGGTACGCGACGGTCCTGCCGTCCGCGAGCACCTGCGGCGCGTAGTCGTGGTCGAAGGCGACCGTGCCGAGCCCGTCGCCGCCGAGCACGACCCCGGCGAAGCCCGCGACCGACGACGCGTCGATGGTCGCGCCGTCGGGGACTTCGAAGCCGATCTGGAGCGCCTCGCCTTCCTGCTCGAAGGTGGAGACGGAGACGCCGGTGACCGTCCCGAGCGCCGTCGGCGCGCCCGGAACCGCGTCGCTCGTGATCGAGCTCGGGGTGCCGCTCGTCGCCATCACCTTCCACGTGCCCGCCGTGAACGTCGCGGTCACCGCGCCGCCGGCCGCGTTGAACTGGCCGGTGACGGCGTAGCGGACGGTGAAGCCGTTGCCGACGACGATCGGGGCGACGGCCTGGTTGATCGAGATGGTGGTGCCGAAACCGGCGCCGGAGAGCGCGACCTCGTTGAAGTCGGTGATCGACGACGGGTCGATCGCGTAGCCGCCGGCGGCGGTGCGCGTCCCGACCGGGAACGGCACGTCGATCGTGGTCGGGCCGCCCGCCCCCATCGCCGCGACGGCCGAGCCGTCGGCGCGCTGGACGGGACCGAGCACGGTCGGGCCGGTCGGGGCAGCGTCGCTCGCCGCCGAGGTGCCGCCCGCCGTCGGCACGACGCTCCAGTGCGCGGCGCTGTTGAAGGTGACGTAGACCGCGCCGCCGGTCGCCGCGAACTCGCCGGCGACGGTGTAGCGGACGATGAAGCCGTCGCCGACCACCGTCGGCGTCCCGGAGACGATGTGCACGCTGCCGCGGCCCGGGCCGGAGAGCGTGAGCTCGTCGGAGCCGTCCGCGCTCAGCGACGCCGGGTCGATCGCGTAGGTGGTCGCGCCCGTCGGGCCGTGCGAGCCGATCGGGAACGGGATGTCGATCGTCGTCGGGCCGCTCGCCCCCATCACCGCGAACGGCGTCGCGGTGCCGTCGATCACCTCGCCGAGCTCGGTCGTGCCGGTCAGCGTGGTCACGTCGCTCACCGTCGAGGAGCCGCCGTTCACCGGCTTCACCGACCAGGTGCCGGGCACGAAGGTCGCGTACACGGCGCCGCTGCCGCTCGCGAGCGCGCCGATCACGTGGTAGCGGACGGTGAAGCCGTCGCCGACGACGACGGGCGCGAACGACGGGTCGATCGTCACGGTGCCGAGGCCGCCGCCGCCCAGCGTGAACTGGTTGAAGCCGCCGAGCGAAGCGGCGTCGACCTGGTAGCCGGCCGCCGGCCCGTTCGTGCCGACCGGGAACGGCACGTCGATCGTCTGTGCGCCCTGGTCGACCTCGACCGGGACGGTGCCGCCCGTGACCGTGCCGAGATCCTCGACGAGCGGCGGCGCGCCGGTGACGTACGTCGCGTACACCTCGCCGGACGCGGCGAGCGCGCCGGTGATCGCGTAGCGAACCGTGCCGCTCGTCGGCGCCTGGCTGACGATCGCGGCAGCCTGGCTCGTGTCGATCGCCGCCGAGCCGACACCCGGGCCGCTCAGCGTCACGATCGGCGCACCCGAGGAGATCGCGGTCCAGTTGATCGCCGAGCCGGCGGGCGCGTACGACGGCACCGTCACCGGGACGTCGACGTAGATGCGGCCGTTGATGACGTTGACGTCGACGCCCGAGCCGTCGGTCGGCTGGACGAGCTGCACGGTCGGGCCGAGCACCTCGAACGTGAGCGTCGCCTCCGGCGCGCCGTCGCCGCCCGAGTCCTTCCAGGCCGGGATCGTGATCGACGCCGTGCCCGGCGACCAGTTGCCGCTCGGGAAGTCGTAGCGGAACCGCGCCACGTTGTCGGTCTGCGCCTGCGTCTGCGACACCGCCGTCGCGACAAGCGCGCCGGAGGTCGGGTCGGTCACCATCTCGATCGCCGTCGGCGCACCGAGCGTGATGGGCGCAAGCGTGCCGATCGTCAGCGTCGGGTGCGCGGACGTGTAGATCGTGCTGTAGTCGAGCGACGTCCCGGTCGGCGCCGAGTAGACGATGTCGATGTAATGCGGCCCGGTCGTCGGGTTGCCGGTTCCGGTGAGATCCATGTCGCCGTTCGCGACGGTGACGTCGACGCTCGGCCCGTTGAACGGCGCGACGACGGACGCCGTCGGCTGCACGACGGTGAAGGAGCCGCTGCTCGCGGTGCTCTGCATCGCCGTGTCGGCCCAGCCGCCGGCCGGGAACGAGACGTCGATCTTCCCGTCGGGGAACGTGCCGCTCAGGTAGTAGCGGTAGACGTCGGTGTTCGGGATCTGCGTCGGCGTCCCGACGATCGAGACCCCGACGGAGCTCCCGTTCTGCGTGAAGACGACGTCGCCGGTGCCGAGCGTCGAGGTATCGACGGTCTGGCCGGCGGTCGGCGCGAGCCCGACGTCGACGTACGGCGTCCGCAGGCCGGAGATGTCGACGTTGAGGAAGGCCGCGCCCGGGTCGGTCGGGTTCGGAGTCGTGGTGCCGGTCGTCGTGTCCACGAGCGCCCAGGTGCTGTTGCTCGTCGTGCCGTCGCCGGGCGTGAGCGCGATCGTCGTCGCCGAGGTGGTCCCCTGCGAGAGCACCCAGTAGCGGTACGTGTTGCCGCTCAGGTGGATCGGCGCCTGGGACGAGTCGAGCGTGACCGTGCCGGTACCGGGGCCGCTCGTCACGGCGATCGTGAACTCGGGCGCGAGGTCGGTGATCGACGCGTCGTCGAGCTTCTGGCCGTCCGGCACCTTGTAGGTGACGTCGACGTAGCCGCGCCCGTTCAGCTCGCTCGCCGCGATCGTCGCCCCATCGGCCGGACCGCCGAGCGTCGCGGTCGGGCTCGTCGGCGGCAGGTCGGGCACCGTGAACGCGACCTCCTGCCCCTGGATGTTCTTGAAGCCCATCTGCAGCTTCCCGTACAGGGTGAGGACGCGCACCTGGTCGGGCACGTCGGCGAGGAAGAGCACGGTCGCGGCGCCGGCGCTGATGTTCGAGAGGTCGGCGTAGAGGCGGCCGCTGACGCTGAGGTTGTTGGCGGCGAAGTTCAGCTTCCCGATCACGAGGAACTTGCCGTCGGTCGAGATCGCGATCGTCACCTGGCCGTTGAACAGCTCCTGCGACGTGTAGATCGAGTAGACGGTGGCGGAGCCGATGATCAGCATCGGCGACGTGAACGCCGCCGCCCAGCCGTTCTGGCCCGGGTGCGCGAGGCTCGCCTTGTACTGGTTCACGACCTGCTGCTTCACCTGCGCAAGCCACTGGTCGGGCGGGGTGGCGCCCGGCGTCGGCAGCGTCAGGTTGCGCAGCTCCATCGGGTCGTCGAGCGAGGGCAGCGTCTGGAAGAACTGCACGCCGCCGACGAAGTCGTTGATCGTGAGGCCGGTGTCCGGATCGAGCGTGATGCCGGTCGGCAGCGTGACGCCGAGGACGACGGAGAGCGGGCCGAGCTCGGAGAGCGCGAGCTGGATCGAGAAGCCGCCGATGCCCGCCATCGAGAAGCTCCCCGACAGGCCGGCGAAGAACACGCGGCCGACGACGGGCGTCGTCGTGTCCGTGTCCGCGATCATGTTGCCCGACGCGTCGAGCTTGAGGATCCCGCCGATCAGCTCTGCGTCGATCTCGCCGCCGAAGAGGTTGCCCTTCACCTCGACGCCGATCGAGCCGATGCCGACGATCGGGAACTGGCCGGCGAGCAGCTTCCCGATGTCGATCTGGATGCCCTGGATCGAGCCGGAGAACTCGAGCCCGTCGATGCCCTTGATGCCGGTGACGTCCGCCGACAGCGTCAGCAGGAAGTTCGTCGGGTCGGTGTTGATGTCCGGCCACTGGATCCCGATCGAGTCGATCCGGATCGGCAGCCAGTCGGGCCAGGCGAAGCTGCTGCCGTCGGCGCCGCCGACGGAGAGCGTGACGCCGAAGCCGGTGCCGGCCCTGAAGGAGCCGTCGCCGAGGAACGCGAAGCTCGTCGCCGAGCCGGAGATGGTCAGGCCGGCGACGTTGATCGTCGCGCCCGCCGAGCCGAAGCTGACGAGCGGGTCGCTCGGGCCGGCGCCCGTGTTGATCTGGAAGTTCGAGGCCGTGAGCTGCAGGAACGACCCGAGGTTGATCGTGAGCTGGTCGGCCTGGAAGACGAACGCCTTGAAGCCGCTGCTGTCGAACTGGAACGTCGCCGTGACGGCCCAGTGGTCGGAGTCCGGCCCGTCGGTGATCGACCCGTTGACGGCCTTGCCGGGCAGGAACTGGACGCCGCTCGACTTCACGGTGATGCCGCTCGTGCCGCCGACGCCGCTGTGGAAGTTGACGCTGCCGTGGTCGACCGACATCCCGAAGTGGTCGATGTCCACCTCGAGGTCGTTGAACACGAGGATGTTCAGGAGGTTGATGCCGCCGGCCGGCGCGACGTGGATCCCCGCCGAGTCGACGGAGAAGCCGTTGTTGTAGACCTTCAGCCCGCTGACGTTGCCGCCGACGCCGGCGAAGGACGGGAACGTGATCGACGCGCTGCCGATGCTGACGAGCGGGTGCCCGTTCCCGTAGCTCTGATCGAGGTTCGGGTCGTAGACGACGGCGATCTGCGTCGCGGTGACGAGGAGCGCGCCGGGGACGGTGACGTTGAGGCTCGCGACCTTGAGGCTGAACGCGCCGGGGACGCTGAACGCGCTCAGGAGCGCCGACGGGTTGTTGATCGCCTGAATCGCCTGGAGCAGGTCGATCTGCAGGTCGAACGTGCCGACGATGCCCGTGAGCGTCGCGCTCGCGCCCGTGAAGTCCAGGCTCGCGCTGTCGAGCCCGATCGCGATCGTCAGCGTCAGCTTGCCCTTGCTGAGCGACGTGTCCGCGAGCGTGATCGAGCCGCCGGTGACGCTGAGCGGGCCGAGCGAGAACGGCGAGCTCGTCGAGCCGCCGTCCGCGTTCGACGGCGTGATCGTGAAGCTCGCGGTGCCGCCGGCATTCGGGTTGCTGCTCCCGGTCCACGTCCCCGGCACGAAGTGGACGTCGACCTCGCCGGCGGTGAGCGTGCCGCCGAGCGTGAAGCGCCATGTCGTCGCGCTCAGCGCCGTGGCGCCCGTGACGGACACCGCCGTGCCGTTGTCGGTGACGGTGATCGCGCTCGTCCCGACGCCCGCGATCGTGCCGCCGCTGAACGTGACGTCGACGTACTGGCGCGCCTGGAACGTGTCGAGGCTGATGCTCGCGCCGTTGAGCGGGCTCGCGAGCTGCGCCGTCGGGATCACCGGCGGGTCGTTGATGAAGAACTGCTCGTTCGACGCGGCGTTCGAGGTGCCGTGGGCGTCGGAGAAGCTGCCGGCGATGAACTGAACGCCGACGGTGTTGTACGGGTCGCCGCTCGTGCCGCTCGCGTCGCGGAACAGGCCGGTGAACGTGTACTTGAAGAGGCCCGGGTTGTTGACGGCGTCGACCTGGATGCCGGCGCCGGAGAGCGTGACGTTCGAGGCTGCGGCACCGGTGAGGGCGATCTCCGCCGCGGAGTCGGTGATCGAGGAGACGTTGAGCCCGGCGCCGCTGTTGTCGCTGTACTGGACCTCGATGTAGCCGTTGTGGTTGAGCGTCGTGAGGTCGATCTCCTGGCCGGCGTACGGCAGCACGAGCTCGGCCGTCGGCGGCAGCGCCGGCCCGGTCGAGAGGTTCAGGTCGAGGTCGTGGCCGAGGATGGTGACGCCGTCCAGCGTCAGCCGCTGCAGCTGGAATCCGAGGCCGCCGCCGAACGAGAACTTCGCGTCGCCGCGCAGTCCGAAGATCTCCGTCATGCTCCCGTTGATCGGGACGTTGATGTCGACGTGCGCGTCCGGGATGTCGACGTCGACGCGGCCGCTCGGCTGGAGCGTGAACGCGAAGGTGCCGCCGATCGTGAGCACGCCGGCGGCGCTGATCGTGAGGCTGCCGGTGACCGTCTCCGTGTACGCGCCGGTCGTGAACGGCATCTGCGGCATCGGATCCACGCCCGGAGGCGTCGGGATCTGATCCGTCACCGCGCGTCCGGTCTGGTTGACCTTGATCGTGACGACGCCGTCGACGGTGAGTCCGTCGAGCCCGACGAGCTGCGCGTGGCCCTGCGCGTAGATGGCGAAGGTGCCGTCGGACTCCTTGACGGCGCCGACGAAGCCGTCGTTGATGAGGATGCCGATCGCGTCCGGGTTGACCGAGCCGTCGGCGAGCCGGTACGGGCCGTCGCCGAAGAAGACCTCGACGTCGTTCGCGCCGTACGTGGTCGGTCCGGTGCCGCCGCCGCCGACTGCGAAGTTCCCGGAGAGCGTCAGGAAGTCGCCGAACTTGACGGTCGCGTTCGTGAATCCGAGCAGCCACTTCTGCGCGTCGACGTCGACCGTGATCGAGTGGCCGGCGACGGTCACCGTCTTGTTCACGTTCTCGGTCGACGACGTGTTGAACTCGAGCGAGACCTGCGAGCCGATGCTGCCGCCGACCGCCGACACGTCGATGTCGAACGTCCCGGTCAGGACGCCGGCGACGCCGCTCGAACCGATGACGATCGCGCCCTCGCCGTCCGTCAGGTTGACCGAGCCGATCCCGGAGTAGCTGAAGCCCGAGTGGACGCCGGTCGCCGCGAGGATCGTCGTCCCGTTCTGCACCTGGACCGCGAAGGTGCCGCCCAGCGTGTACTCGGCGCCCGCGCCGATGTCGAGCACGAGGTCGACGCCGACGAACGTGACGGAGAAGAACGAGCCCGCCGGCACCTGGAGCCGGGTGGTGTTGATCGTCGTGTCGACGGCCTGCGGCTGCGTGTTGAACGCGAGCGTCGCGCTCGTCGCGCTGATGTGCGCGCCGAACGTCGAGTTGCCGACGGAGAAGGTCGGGCCCGTGACCGTGAGCTGGCCCGCGATCCCGCCGTGCGCGATCTCGAGGACGCCGGTCGCGGGCAGCGTGCCGGTCGAGTACGAGCCGAGCGTCGCGGAGATGTTCGACACGCTGATGTCGATCACCGGGCCGTCGGACGCGGTCGTCTCCTGGAACGTCATGAACGCCGTGACCGACGCGCCTGCGATCCCGAGCGTGATCGTGCCGCTGGCCTGGAGCAGCGCCTGCGTGAAGTCGATCGTCACCGGCGTGCCGCCGGTCGGGATCGACAGCGTGTGCCCGGTGAAGTCGAGCGCGACGCCGGTCTGGTCGGAGCCGTTGATCGCGAACGTCACGCCGCTTGCGCCGATGGTCACGCCGGGGACGCCGACGAGCCCGATCGTGCCGACGCTCGCCTTCAGCGCGTAGTAGCTGCCGGCCGAGCCGTCCGTCGGCTTCAGCAGCGCGAGCCCGAAGTCGACGCCGGTGAGGGAGAGGCCGATCCCGCCGGCTCCGCTCGAGTCGCTCGCGCCGACGCCGAAGAAGGCGCTCGCCCCGGTCGCGCCGACCGTCAGGACGTTGAGGTCCGGCGCGGTGCCGCCGCCGGCGATGTGCGCGCCGCTCAGCGTCGTGCCCTTCGTGAACGCGACCGTGCCGGAGACGTAGACGAAACTGCCGATCGCGAGCGAGATCGTTCCCTGCGCCTCGAAGATGGTGCCGGCGAAGTCGAGCGTGGCCCCGTTCGGGATCTGCAGGTTGTGGCCGGTGAAGTTCACCGCCTGCGTGATCGCCTGGTCGCTCGCGTCGTACGCCTCGTTGACCTCGACCATCGCGTTCGTGATCGACGCGGTCAGGCCGGTGATCCCGACGAGCGCGACGTTCCCGGTCGCCTTCAGCGCCACGAAGCTCGTCGCGAAGCCGTGCGTGAAGTCGCCGATCGGCGCGTCGGCCTTCAGCAGCGCGAGCCCGAACGTGACGCCGGTGATCGAAAGCCCCATCGCGTCGGCGGCGGTCGGATGGTCGGCATCGACGCCGAAGAACGCGGATGCGTTCGAGGCGCCGATCTCGAGCGCCGTCGCGGTGCCGCTGTCGCCGTTCTCGGTCGTGACGGAGACGCTGCCGCCCTGCTGGAACGCGAAGCTGCCGGAGATCGACGCGAAGCCGTCGATCCCGATCGTCAGCGAGCCGCTGACCTGGAGCAGCCGGCCGGTGAAGGCGAGGTCGACGGTCGGGGCGCTCGTCCCCGCCGCCGTCGGGATCGAGAGCTTCCCGGCCGTGAGCTGCGTGAAGTCGATCGGGGTCGCGCCGGTCGAGGCCGAGTTGACCTCGACGTTGACCGTGCCGTCGAGCGTGATCCCGGGAACACCGATGAGGTGGGCGCCGCCGCTCGCGGAGAGCGCGTAGTAGCTGCGACCGCTCCCGCCGACCTCCTTCATCAGCGCGAGCCCGAGCGTGACGTCCGAGAGCGAGACGCCGATCCCGCCCGCGCCGCTCGCGTCGCTCGCGCCGACGCCGGCGAAGACGCTCGCGTCGCCGATGCCGAGCTCGAGCAGCGAGACGTGGACGGTCGAGCTCGAGCCGGCCGGCGTGACGTCGACCTCGCCGCCGGTCTCGAAGACGAACGAGCCGTGGACGAAGACGAAGCCGCCGATCCCGATGTCCGCCGTGCCCGCGATCTCGAGCAGCGGGCCGGAGAACGAGACCGGCGCGCCCGGCACGTGCGTCCAGTCGAGCGGCGTCGCGCCGGTCGACGCCTGGTTGACGTCGACCTCGAGCCCGGTCGCGCCGAGCGTGACGCCCGGGATCCCGGTGAGCGACGCCGAGCCGAGCGTCGCGGAGACCGCCGTCCAGCGGCGCGTGTCGGACGCCACGGTCGACGACAGCGTCGCGATGGTGAGCGCCCCGCCGGAGACCGAGAACCAGACGCCGCCGGCGCCGAGGTTGACGGTCGCATTCGACAGCCCGATCGTCGTCAGCGTCGCGGACGAGAGGCCGGTGACGCCGCCGAGGTTCGTGCCCGTGACGGTCGACTTCGTCAGCGAGAAGTCCGTCGTGCCGGAGACGAGGCCGAACAGGTCGACCGTCGCGGCCGTGCCGGAGATCGAGAGCGAGACGCTGCCGCCGATGTCGACGGTATGGTCGTTGCCGGCCGCGTCCTTGACGACGAGGCCGCCCGGGAACACCGTCGCCCAGTCGAGCGCCTCGTCGCCGGCGCCCGAGGCCGAGTTCGTCTCGACCGTGAGGCTGCCGACGGAGAGGGTGACGCCGGGGACGCCGGTCAGCGCGCCGCCGGTGACGCTCCCCTCGATCGCCGTCCACGACCGCGAGCCGCCGTCGGTGAGGTACGCGAGGACGAACGACCCGCCGGAGACCTGGAAGCCGATCCCGCCCGCGCCGACGAAGACGTTCGACGCGGTGACGGCGATCGTCGTCAGCGTCCCGCTGGCGAGCGTGCCGTTCGAGCCGCCGAGGTCGACGTTCGTGACCGTCTTCGTCGAGAACGCGAAGCCGATCGTGCCGGAGACGATCCCGAACAGGTCGACCGTCGCCGTGCCGGTGACCTCGAACTCCCCGGTCGTATCGGTGATCGTCTGCGTGACCGGACCGGTCGGCGTCGGCGTCGTGATCGAGACCGGCGAGTGCGTGAAGGTGCCGCCGGTGTCGGTGCCAACGTCCTTCGTCCAGTCGAGCGGCTGCGCGTCGAAGACGTTGCTCGTGTTGGTCGGGTCGTTGTAGGAGCCGCTCGCCCGGTTCAGGTCGATCCCGAGGCTCGTGACGGTGAGGGACACGCCCGGGATGCCGCTGAAGGTGCCGTTGGCGATCTGGCCGGTGAGCGCGACCCAGCTCCGCGTGTCGTTCGTCGAGCCGACCGGCGAGATCGCGGCAAGCGACAGCGATCCGCTCGCGACCGAGAAGGTGACGCCGCCGGCGCCGATCGTGAGCGGGTGGCCGACCGGGATGACGATGCCGATCGTCGTCAGGGTCGCGCTCTCGAGATCGGGGCCGGGGCCGGGCGGCGCGCGCGGCCAGGACCCGTTGGTCGCGGCCTGCTCGATCGTCCCGTCACCGTCGACGTCGACGCTGACCGTCTGCTGCTGGAACGAGAACGAGACGGTGCCGTCGACGAAGCCGAAGAGGTTGAGGTGCGCGGTGCCGCTCGCCGCGAGCAGCGCACCGCTGAGGTTGATCCCGGTCGTGCCGACGGTGAGCTGGTCGCCCGCCTGGCCGAAGTGCCCGTTCGAGTCGAGGTCGAGCGCCGTCGTCCAGTTCAGCGGCGCCGCCGACACCGGCGTGGAGCCGTAGGTGCCGCTCGCCGTGTTGACCTTCAGCGTCAGCGAGCTCGCGTCGAGGATGAGGTCGGGGATGCCGGTGAGCGACGCGCTCGAGACGCTGCCCTCGATCGCCGTCCACGTCGCGCTCGAGCCGTCGGTCGCGGCGATCGAGGCGAGTGCGAAGTTGCCGCCGCTGAGCGAGATGGTCGGGCCGCCGGCCACGCCGAGCGAGCCGGTCACTCCGGAGAGCCCGAGCGTGAGCAGCGTCGCGGTTGCGATGTCGACGGTGCCGTCGCCGTCCAGGTCGAGCGAGACGTTGGTGCGCGTCAGGACGAAGCTCGCATGGAGCGTGAGGAACGTGCCGACCGTGATCGTCAGGTGCCCGGAGAGCGACAGGATCGCGCTCGTCAGCGTGACCTGCGCGGTCGAGCCGCCGCCGGTCGACACCTCGACCAGGCTCGCGTTGAAGGTCGAGCTGCCGCTGTCGTAGTGGCCGACCGCGGTCGTCCAGTCGATCGGCGAGGCGCCGCCGGTGGCGTTGTTGAACGAGATGTCGAGGGAGTCGACGGTCGCGCCGATCCCGGGGATGGCCAGGCTCGCGGCGAGGTCGGTGCCCTGCACCGCGATCCACCGCCGCGCGTCGGACGAGGCCGCCGGCGCGATCGCCGCGATCAGCAGCGTCCCCTCCGTGACCGCCAGCCCGAAGTCCGCGACGCCGGCCTGCAGCGTCTTCCCGCCGCCGAGCGAGAGGCTGAAGGAGACGAGCGTCGCGCCGCTGACGATCGTGCCGCCGGCAAGCCGGACGTCGACGGTCTGCCGCGCGAACGAGACGTGCGCCGAGCCGCTGAGGACGCCGAAGATGCTGAGGTTGTCGAGGTCGCCGTCGGCGGAGACCTGCTCGCCGCCGGGGATCCCGGACGGCGCGCCCGGCACGATCGACCAGTCGTCGAGCGCCGTCGCTCCGCCGCTCGCCTCGTTGACGTCCAGGCTCAGGTTGTGGACGTCGGCGGTCACGCCCGGCAGCACGAGCGACACCGTCTGGATGTTGCTCGTGAGCCCGAACCAGCGCCGCAAGTCGGTCGTTCCCGCCGGTGCGAGCACCGCGACCGTGATCGAGCCGCCGCCGAGTTGCGCGCCGATCGACGCGGTCCCGACCGCGAGATGGAGGTTCGTCAGCGCGAACGTCAGCAGCGACGCGCCGGTCAGCCCGAGGCTGTCGACGGTGACCGTGCTCTCGACGATCGCGAAGTGGGCCGAGCCGGCGACGAGCCCGGCGACGTCGAGGGTCGCGTCGCCGGAGACGGTGAGCTGTGTCGCGCCCGTGAACGCGATCGTGTGCGTGACGCCGTTCGTGTCGAGCACCGCGACGCCGCCGGTCTGCACCTTCGTCCAGTCGACCTGACCGGCGCCGCCGTTCGCGGTGTTCATCCCGAACGAGAGCGTGCTCGCCGAGAGGGTCAGGCCCGGGACGCCCTGGAGCGCGGCCGAGCTGAGATCGGCCTGGATGCCGACCCACGACCGTCCGTCGGCGACCGTCGGCGCGAGGTAGGCGACCGCCAGACCGCCGCCCGTCACCGAGAAGCCGACGCCTCCCCAGCCGAGGAAGAGGCTCGACGTCGTGATCGCGAGCGTCGTCAGCGTGGCGCTCGTCAGGCCGGAGATGCCGCCGATCGGCGAGGACGCCGTGCCGGTGAGCGTCTGCACGGTGAGGGCGAAGCCGACCGTGCCGTTGTGGATGAGCGGGTCGAGATCGAGCGTCGCGGTGCCGGTGATCTTCAGCGACGTCGTGCCGGTGAAGGCGATCGACACCGGACTGCCGCCGCCGATCGGGACGCTGAGCCGGTCGTCGGTCGTCTCGCCGAAGTTGTTGTCCTTGTCGAGGTCGAGGCTCTTCGTCCAGTCGAGCGGCTGCGTGGAGACGGCGGCGCTGGTGTTCGGATCGGTGTAGGTGCCGGAGGCGCGGTTGATCTCGACGGTGAGCCCGGTCACGGTGAGCGTGAGGCCCGGGATCCCGGTGAACGTCGCGCTCGTGATCTGCGCGTCGAGGGCGAGCCACGTGCGGGCGTCGCCCGTCGACTGCGCGGCGGCGCTCGGGGTGACGATGGCGAGCGCGAGCGAGCCGGCGGAGACGCTGAACGCGACGCCGCCGACGCCGATCGTCAGCGGCGGCCCTGACGGGATGCTGAGACCGAGCGTCGTGAGGGTCGCGTTCTGGAGATCCGGCCCCGGCGGCCCGCGCGCCCACGACGTGCCGGAGACGGGAAGCTCGAGCGTGCCGTCGCGGTCGACGTCGACGTTGATCGTCTGCTGCTGGAACGCGAAGGCGACGGTGCCCGTGACGATCCCGAAGAGCTGGATGTTCGCCGTGCCGGAGACGGTGAACGTCGCGCCGGTCAGGTCGATCGGGATGCCGCCGACGGTGAGCTGATCCTCGGGCGTGTCGCCGAAGGTGCCGCTGGCGTTCAGGTCGAGCGCGGTCGTCCAGTCGAGCGGCGCCGCGTCGACCGAGGAGCCGTTCGTGTACGTGCCGCTCGCCTGGTTGAGCCGCAGCGTCAGGTCGGTGACGGTGAGCGAGACGTCGGAGATCCCGGAGACGAGCGACGCGCCCGTGACGGCGCCGATGACGGCGAGCCAGCTGCGCGTGTCGGTGCCTGCGCTCGGCGTCGGCGCGGAGAGCGCCGCGACGGCGAGCGAGCCGCCGGTGATCGAGAAGTGCGGCCCGGAGGAGCTGCCGACGCTGAGGCTCAGGTCGCCCAGCCCGAGCGTGAGCAGCTCGGCGCCGGTCAGCGTCGTGCCGCCGACGGTCACGTCGACCGTCCTCTCGGAGACGGTGAACGTCGTCGAGCCGGTGATGAGGCCGTTGGCGATGGAGAGGTTCGTGAGCGTCCCGGAGACGGAGAACGCGACCGAGCCGCTGAGCGTGATCCCGGAGCCGGGGACGTCGTTCCAGTCGAGCGTCGCGCCGGTGCCGCTCGCGCTGTTCACGTCGATGGCGACGCCGCTCACCGTCGCGGTGACGAACGTCCCGAGCGTGAGCGAGCCGGCGAGCCCGCTCGACTGAACCGCCGTCCAGCTGCGCCCGTCGGGCGTCCCCGGCGTGAGCGCCGCGATCGTGACGGTCGCGGCCGCGCCGCCGAGCGTGATCCCGAACCCGCCGACGCCGATCGAGAGCGTCGGCGCGGTGAGCGTGATCACGAGCAGGTCCGCGCCGATGAGGCTCGTCCCGACGTCGACGGTCGACTCGGTGACCGAGAAGCCGGCCGAGCCGGTGAGGAAGCCGCCGAACGCGACCGAGGCGGAGCCCTCGAGGTGGAACGAGAGCGCGCGCGTCAGGTCGGCGCTGAACGGGGTCGGCAGGATCCCGGAGTCGAGGCCCGCCCAGTTGAGCTTCGTCCCGCCGGTCGACGCGTTGTAGAGGACGGAGACGCCGGAGACGGTGAGCGTCACCGGATCGAGGCCGTTGAACTGGCCGCTGATCCCGTCCGCCTCGACCGCGGTGTAGACGGTGCCGCTCTGCGAGATCGACGCGACCTTGAGGCCGCCGCTCAGCGTCACGTCGACGCCGATCGTGCCGGGATCGACGACGTAGCCGGAGGGCGCGACGCCGTCGGGCGTGAGCGAAGCGCCGAGCCCGACGAACACGTGCGAGCTGCCGAGCCCGAGCACCCAGACGTCCGCGTTCGTGAGCGTGATCGGCGTCGACCCGTGGTCCGAGCCGCTCGCGGTGGTGTGGTCGAGCGTGAACGAGCTCGCGGTGGCGGCGAGGAAGGAGCCGATCTGGACGGCCGCCGAGCCGGAGAGGTGCAGCGACACCGCGCGGGTGAGCCCCGGGTCGAACGTGAACGGGAGGATCCCGTTGTCGAGCCCGACCCAGTTCAGCTTCGTCGTCGAGCCGGAGACGGTGTTCGCGAGCGCCGTCACGCCGGCGACGTGCACCGTCAGCCCGACGAGCCCGACGAGGTCGCCGGAGAGGCCGTCGACCTCGACGCCGACGTACGTCGCGCCGCCCTGCGAGATCTGCGCGAGCTTGAAGGCCGCCGCGCTCGCAGAGACGCCGACCGCGTCCGCGGCGTGGTCGACGCGGTAGCCGAGCGGCGACGTGGAGTCGGACGGCAACTGCGCGCCGGTCCCGACGAACACCGACGGATTCGTGAGGCTGAACGCCCAGACGTCGGCGCCGCTGAGTGAGATCGGCGACGACCCGTGGTCGGAGCCGGTCGCCGTGCTGTGGTCGAGCGTGAACTGCGTCGTGGTCGCAGCCGCGACGCCCGCGACCGAGAGCGCGACGCCGCCGGAGAGGTGCAGCGACACGTCGCGCGTCAGGCCCGTGAGCGAGAAGGGCAGGATGCCCGGGTCGAGGCCGTCCCAGTTCAGCTTCGTCGTCGACCCGGAGACCGAATTCGAGAGCGCGGTCACGCCGGCGAGGTGGATCGTGACCTGGTCGATCCCGACGAGGTCGCCTGCGAGCCCCGACACCTCGAGCCCGGTGTAGCTCGTCGTCCCGGCGACGATCTGCGCGAGCTCGAAGCTCGTCGCGCTCGCCGAGACGCCGACCGCGTCGGAGGCGTGGTCGACGTGGTAGCCCAGCGGGCCGCCGGCCGGCAGCTCCGCCCCGGTCCCGACGAACACGGACGGGCTCGTGAGGCTGAAGGCCCAGAGATCCGCGGCCGTCAGCTGGATCGGCGCAGAGCCGTTGTCCGAGCCCGTCACCTGGGTGTGGTCGAGCGTGAACGCCGCGGCCGTCGCGGCGACGACGCCGGCGACCTGGAGCGCCACGCCGCCGGAGAGGTGCAGCGACACGTCGCGCGTGACGCCGGTGAGCGAGAAGGGCAGGATGCCCGGGTCGAGGCCGTCCCAGTTCAGCTTGGTCGTCGACCCGGAGACCGAATTCGAGAGCGCGGTCACGCCGGCGAGGTGGATCGTGACCTGGTCGATCCCGACGAGGTCGCCGGCGAGCCCCGACACCTCGAGCCCGGTGTAGCTCGTCGTCCCGGCGACGATCTGCGCGAGCTCGAAGCTCGTCGCGCTCGCCGAGACGCCGACCGCGTCGGAGGCGTGGTCGACGTGGTAGCCCAGCGCCCCACCCGTCGGCAGCTCCGCCCCGGTCCCGACGAACACGGTCGGATCGGTGAGGCTGAACGCCCAGAGGTCCGCGTCGTTGAGCGAGGTCGGCGCCGAGGACGCGTTGTCGGAGCCGCTCACGGACGTGTGGTCGAGCGTGAACTGCGTCGTCGTCGCCGCGACCACGCCCGCGACCTGGAGCGCCACGCCGCCGGAGAGGTGCAGCGACACGTCGCGCGTCAGGCCTGTGAGCGTGAACGGCAGCACGCCGCCGGCGAAGCCGGCCCAGTCGAGCTTCGTCGCCGTCCCCGGGCTGACCGAGTTCGAGAGCGCGGACGCGCCGACGAGATGGATCGTGACGCCGGAGATCCCGATCAGGTCACCGCTCAGGCCGGAGACGTCGAGGCCCGTGTAGCTCGTCGTCCCGGCCACGATCTGCGCCAGCTCGAAGCTCTGCGCGCTCGCCGAGACGCCGATCGCGTCCGGATCGTGATCGACGTGGTAGCCGAGCGCCCCACCCGTCGGCAGCTCCGCCCCGGTCCCGACGAACACGGCCGCGTCGGTGAGGCTGAACGCCCACAGGTCTGCGTCGGTCAGCTGGATCGCGCCGCTCGACGCGTCGTCGGAGGCGGTGACCGAGGTGTGGTCGAGCGTGAACTGCGTCGTCGTCGCGGCCACGACGCCGGCGACCTGGAGCGCCACGCCGCCGGAGAGATGCAGCGACACGTCGCTCGTGAGTGCCGACGAGAAGGTGACGGGAATCGCCGATCCGAGCCCGGCCCAGTTCAGCTTCGCGCCGGCCGGGTCGACCGTGTTCGACAGCGCGTCGACGCCGACGAGATGGATCGTCACGCCGGAGATCCCGACGAGGTCGCCGTTCAGGCCCGTCACCTCGAGGCCCGTGTACGTCGTCGTCCCGGCCGTGATCGTCGCGAGCGTTAACCCGGTCGCATTCGCCGAGACGCCGATCGCATCGGAGGCGTGGTCGACGTGGTAGCCGAGCGCCCCACCCGTCAGCAGCTCCGCCCCGGTCCCGACGAACACCGCCGGGCTCGTGAGGCCGAACGCCCAGAGGTCCGCGTCGGTCAGCTGGATCGGCGCCGAGCCGTGATCCGAGCCGCTCACGCTCTGGTGGTCGACCGTGAACTGGCTCGTCGTCGCCGCGACGACGCCCGCGACCGAGAGCGCGACGCCGCCCGACAGGTGCAGCGACACGTCGCTCGTGAGGGCCGGCGAGAACGTGATCGGGATCGCCGAGCCGAGCCCGGCCCAGTTCAGCTTCGCCGCCGTGTCCGGGCTCACCGAGTTCACGAGCGCCGTCACGCCGACGAGGTGGATCGTCACCTGGTCGATCCCGACGAGGTCGCCGTTCAGGCCCGTCAGGTCGAGGCCTGTGTAGGTCGTCGAGCCCGAGACGATCGTCGCGAGCGCGAAGCTCGCGGCGCTCGCCGACACGCCGACGGCATCCGACGCGTGGTCGACGTGGTAGCCGAGCGGCGACAGGTCGCTCGCGAGCTCCGCCCCGGTCCCCACGAAGACGGCCGGGCTCGTGAGGCTGAACGCCCAGAGGTCGGCGTTCGTGAGCTGGATCGGCGCCGAGCCGTGATCCGAGCCGCTCACCTGGGTGTGGTCGAGCGTGAACTGGCTCGTCGTCGCGGCGACGACGCCGGCCGCGGAGAGCGCGACGCCGCCGGAGAGGTGCAGGCTCACCGCGTCCGTGAGCCCGGACGCGAACGAGAAGGGCACGACGCCCGTCAGCCCGGCCCAGTTGAGCCGCGCGCCGGACGACGCGGTGTTCGACAGCGCGTCGACGCCGACGAGGTGGACGGTGACCTGGTCGATCCCGACGAGGTCGCCGGAGAGCCCGTCGACCTCGATCCCGGTGTACGTCGCCGAGGACGCGGTGATCGTCGCGAGCTCGAACGTCGTGACGCTCGCCGCGACGCCGATCGCGTTCGACGCGTGGTCGGCGTGGTAGCCGAGCGGCGAGTTGTCGGTCGCGAGCTGGGCGCCGGTGCCGACGAAGACGGAAGCGCCGCCGAGGCTCAGCGCCCAGACGTCCGCGCCGCTCAGCGTGATCCCGTTGCCGTCGCTGCCCGAGGCGACCGAGTGGTCGAGCGTGAAGCTCGCGGCCGTCGCGGCGACGACGCCGGCGGCCGACAGCGCGACCCCGCCGGAGATGTGGTCGATGACGTCGCTGCCCATCGTGAAGGTCGGCAGCGTCACGGACGGATCCGTCGCCGTCAGCGCGTGCGCCCAGTCGAGCCGCGCGCTCCCGCTCGAGCGGCTGACCTCGACCGACGCGCCCCGGACGTGCAGCTCGAGCACCGGGAGGCCCTGGAGGTCGGCCGCGCCGATCGACGCCTGGATCCCGACGAACGACTCGCCGGTCGTCGCGTGCACGATGTCGAGGTCGAACGCGGCGGATCCGAGGTAGAAGCCGACGGCGCTGGACGGATGGAGGATCGTCGAGCCCGAGAACGACGCTCCCGTCCCGATGAACGCGTCGCCGCCGGAGACGCTGATCGTCAGCAGCGTGCCGCTCGTCGCCGCGCCGCCGTTCACGGCCGGGTCGGTGATGCTCACGTCCGCGCGCGCCATGTGCAGCTGCCCCTGCGCGAGGACGAAGCCGAGGATGTCGAAGCCGAGCGAGCCTGTGACGTCGAAGAGATCGGAGGTGAACGCGATCGTCCCGGCGCCGGTGTCGACGCTGATCGGGGTGTCGCCCGACGGGTCGAGGATCGCCTTCGTCCAGTCGAGCGCGAGCGGCGGGATCTGCTGTCCGCTCGGGTCGTAAAGACCGGACGCCTCGTTGATCGAGATGTGGATATTCGAGCCGAAGACCTCGAGACCCGAGAACCCTGTGAAGGAGACGCTCGGGATGTCGGACGTGAGAGCGAGCCAGCTGCGCGAGTCGCCGGTGCTGGACGCCGGCGTCACGACCGCGAGGCCGAGCGAGCCACCCGTCGCCGTGAGCCGCGGGCCGTCGGCGATCCCGATCGAGATGCCGGGCCCGGTGATGGTCAGGCCGAGCGTGGTGAGACTGGCGCCGGCGAGATCCGGCGGGCCGCGGATCGTCCCGGAGCCGGGGACGACGCCGGCGGCGAAGGTGCCGTCGCTGTCGGCGTCGAGGTCGATCGTCTGCTGGCGGTACGTGAACGTGACGGTGCCGTTCACGAAGTCGAGGATCTGGATGGTCGCGGAGCCCGAAGCCTCGAGCAGCGCAGCCGTGAGGTTGATCGGCGTCGAGCCGACGACGAGCTGGTCGACGCCCGCCTCGCCGTACGTCCCGTTGGCGTTCAGGTCGAGCGCGGTCGTCCAGTTCAGCGCCTGCGCGTCGGTCGCCGGGCCGGATCCGTCGTCGCGCGTGCCGCTCGCGCTGTTCAGCTTCACGTTCAGGTCGGTGACGGCGAGGCCGACGCCCGGGATTCCATGGAACGTGATCGAGCTCACGGAGCCGTCGACCGCGATCCACGACCGCGTGTCGGTGCCCGCGCTCGGCGCCGGCGCCGTCAGCGACGCGATCGCGATGTTCCCGCCGTCGATCTCGAGGTAGACGCCGGTCGGGTCGCCGACGGTGAGGTCGAGGTTCGAGAGGCCGAACGTGAGCAGGATCGCGTTCGCGAGGTCGTCGCCCGTGCCGACCTGCGCGGCGACGAGCAGCTTCGACAGGTCGAAGTGCGCGCTGCCGCGGACGAAGCTGCCGATCACGAGCGCGTCCACGGTGCCGGAGACCTGCGTGAGCACACCGGAGATCGTCGGCAGCGTGACGGTCGCGCCGGTGAAGTCGGTCTGCCAGTTGAGGAGATACGTCGAGCCGGTCGCGCGGTTCAGCCGGACGACGACCGCGCTGAAGGTGCCGGACGCGTACGTCCCGAGGTTGAGCGAGCCGCCGAGGCCGGACGCGTCGACGGCGAGCCAGGACCGGCCGTCGGCCGTCGCGGGCGTCACCGAGTAGACGTTGAAGCCGTCGCCGGTGATCGTCGCGTTCACGTCGGCGGTGCCGATGCGGAGGGCAATGGCCGAGAGCGAGACGGCGAGCAGCTGGGCGGCGATGGGCGCGGTGCCGGAGTCGCCGTCGTCGTTGAGCATGATCGGCTCGTCCGTCACCGCGTAGTTCGACGAGCCGGTGAAGAAGCCCGCGACGTCGAGGTTCGTGAGGGAGCCGCTCACGCTCGTGCCGCCGCTCGTGAGGTCGATCGTCGTGCCGAGCACGCTCACCGGGTCTGCGGCGAACGTCGTGCCGGTGTCGTCGAGGTCGACGTCGTGCGTCCAGTCGAGCGCGCTCGCGCCTCCCGACGCGCTGTTGATCGACACATTGCCGCTCGCGGAGGCGGTGACGACGCCGCCGAGGTTCAGCGAGCCGACGAGGCCGACGCCCTTGACGGCGACCCATTGCCGCGTGTCCGCGGACTCCGACGGCGCGAGCACCGCGACGGCGAGGACGCCGTCCTGGAGCGTGAGGTTCGCGTCGCTCGTCCCGATGGTCAGGAACCGCGTCTCGGGATCGGTCGGCTGGTCCTCGTTCAGGTCGATGCCGAACGTCGTGAGCGTGGCGTTGTGCAGGTCGATCGTGCTGCCGTTCAGGCTCACGTCGACGGACTTGCTCGACACCTGGAACTTCGCGGCGCCCTGCAGGACGTCGAAGAGGTTCAGGTTCGAGACCTCGCCGGTCACCGTGAACGAGAACGCGTTCAGGAGCGAGAAGCTCGAACCGCTGCCGGTGATCTTCGAGAAGTCGAGCGCGAACTGGAGGTGCAGGTTGTCGAGCGTCGCGCCGAGACCGGGGAGATCGAGCGAGCCGGCGGCGAGGAGATCGTGCGGGACGTCGAGGTCCCAGGTCAGCGTCGTGCCGTGGAGTGCGAGGCCGAGGTCGCCGAGATCGCTCTGGAGGCCGAGCGAGATCGCGTCGGCGAAGCTCTGCACGGTCGCGAAGGTCGCGGTGCCGCCCCCGCCGCTCGCAGCGGTCACGCTCGTGTCGAGCGCCTGCAGAAGCGTGACGATCTGGTCGAACCCGCCCGGGAGCGGAACGTTCGCCTCGACCGACGCGTCGCGGAGCTGCGTCAGCACCGAGAGGATCTGCTCGACGCGCACCTTGAGGAAGTCGCTGATCCCGCCCGCGACCGAGACGCTGACGTTCGTGGGCTGGGTGATATCCGCCCAGCTCGCCGTGAAGCTGGCACTGCCGATGTCGAACGGCGCGACGTCGGGCAGCGTCGCGCTCGCCGAGAGGTTCGCGCTGAGCACGAGCGCGTTCCCGCTGCTCGGGCCCGTGACGGTGATGGAGCCGTCCGCTGCAAGACCCCCGCCGTTGAGCAGGTCGTCGAGGCGGAGCATGTTGCCGGGCGCAGTCAGGTTCAGCGCGACGCTGACGCCGTTGACGGCGACGGTCGCGTTCTGGAGCTCGACACCGAGGAAGCCGAACTGCCCGTCGCCGTCGAGGTTGCCGTGGACCTGGATGTTGTCGATCGAGAGGAGCGGCCCGTTGCCGGTCTGGATGTACGGCCCGTTGTCGTCGACGCCGACGACGAGGTTGACGTGGAAGTCGGCGCTCGCGTCGAGCGTCCCCGAGAGATCGACGTGGCCTCCGAGCTGGTCGAAGGACGTCTCGAACGCGACGGCGCCCGAGAACGTCCTCGTGAACGTGAGGGCGATCTGCGGATCCGTGTCGGTGCCGTTGTTGACGACGGTGCCGTTCGAGCCGACCAGCCGCTGCAGCGCGGCGATGAGCGACGCGGTGTCGGTGATCGTCCCGTCGGCGACGAGCGAGTCGAGCGTCGAGCCGTCGTCGAACGTGAAGAGCGAGGAGATCCCCTCGGTTGAAGATGTCAGGTCGGTCGCGCCGAGCACGACCGGACCGCCCTCGTCGCTCTTCGGCCCGGTGATCGCCGCGGCGGCGCCCTTGAAGATCCAGGGCAGCGCGCCGCCTCCGAGGAGCGCGAGCGTCGGCGCGGGAGGCTGCGTCCCGAGCGCCCACCGCATGATCGTGTCGGCGACGCGCTGGGCGCGGCCCGCGATCGCGATCTGCGACGTGTCGACGGTGTCCGTGCCGGAGGTGAAGTCGGTGAACGTGACGCTCTCCGGAAGCCCGCCGGCGACGTCCACGAGCGAGACCGTCCGCGACCCGGTGACGTTCCCGCTGTCGTCGATCCGCTGCACCTGCGGCCCGACGAACGTCACCGTGTCGGCGCCGTCGTTGCCCGTGAAGGAGATCCCGCCGGACAGCGAGACCAGCCCGTTCGTTCCGTCGACGGTGAGCGAGTCGTTGCCCAGGCCGCCCGAGATCACGATCTGGCGCACGCTGAGGAACGGGGCCGACCAGAGCCGCCCGTCGACCGTGACGTTCAGCTGCGTCGGATTGGCGGCGTCGCGCGCGACGACGAAGGTGTCGTTGCCGTCGGTGCCCTTGAGCGTGAGGACGCTGTCCTGGGCAAGGGCGACGTCCGCGTTCGCGAGCGTCCACGCGCCGCGGCCGAGCGTGCCCGCGAGCAGGATGTCGTCGCTCGCGATCGAGCGGCGGCCCGTGAAGTCGCTCGGGTTGATCATCGTGTACGAGAGCGACGTGGGAAGCACCGTCGGCAGGTTCTTGCCGAGCAGCGTCCAGGACCACGTCCCGGTGGGGCCCGGATCGAAGCCGCGGAAGATGCCGAGCGCGCCGCCGACGAGGAGCACGTTCTGCTGCTGGGCGGTCGGGACGGTGCTCGGCCACGTCAGGTCGCTCTTCGAGATGAAGAGGGCCGAGGTGAGCCCGCCGCCCGGCAGGGTGCTCGAGATGAGCACCCACGTGCCGGGCGCCGTCCGCCTGAAGACGCCTGCATCCGTGACCGCGTACGCCGTTCTGTAGTCGGTCGAGTCGAGGACGATCGCGCTGATCGTCTTCGCCGCCGCGATCGTCTCCGTCGCCGAGAACCCGTTCGTCGACCCGTCGGGATACGAGATCTGCACCGCGTTGCCGCGCGCCGAGTAGAGGACGGACTGCTGCGGGGTCGTTCCCATGCTCCCGCCGTACGCGATCGCCGTCACCTTGGCGTTCCCCTGCGGCGCGCCGAGATCGGTGAGGGTGTCCAGCCCGTCGGTGCTCGTGTAGAGCGTCCTGAGCCCGAGCACCATCCTGGTCGGGTCGACGCTGTTCACGCCGTACGAGATCACCTGGTAGCCGGACGTGAAGGCGTCGACGTCGGAGCTGTAGATGCCGCCGTAGCGGCGGAGAAGGGTCACGCTGCAGCTCGCGGTGCACGAGAACGCGATGGGCGTCCCGGACGCGCTCGTCGCGAGCTGGAACTTCGTCGCGTCCGCGGTCGTCCGGATGTAGTACGCGACGGCGGTGCTCAGGGCTCCCGGCAGGGTTCCCGTCGCGATCCGGACGACGTAGGTGCCCGCGCCGTCGCTGAAGCCGTGCGCGCCGCCCGCCGAGAGCGAGAGCGTCGAGTCGGCGTTCAGCGTCGCGCTGATCGCCGGAGTCGCGGCGTCGGCGAGCGCAGGCAGCCGGGTCGAGACGAGGTTGCCGTTCAGGTCGTACGTCTGCGCCTTGAGCGACGCGATGTTGTTGCCCATCACGTAGTGGACGTACGCGACGATCTTGCCGCCGCTCAGGACCGGGACCGCGACGACCGTGTTGCCGTCGCCGCTCGGCGAGAACGTCCACGGCAGCTGCTCGGAGGCGTTGTCGATCTGCCCGTCGCCGTTGCCGTCCTTCCCGTCGCTCGCCCCCGCCGTCTGCGTGGCGATGCCCGCGTCCTGCGCTCCCATGAAGATGAGGTCGTTCAGCGGGTCGTATGCCGCCGAGACGACCTCGACCGTCGCGAGGGCCTTTCCGTCGCTGCTTCCGTTCAGGCTCGTCCACGTGCGCGTGCCGAGGGCGAGCCGGTAGACGCCGCCGTCGGACGCGTCGAAGAGGTTGCCTGCGGTCGCTCCCGACGAGCCGGCGCGGCCGGCGGAGTCGAGGGCGAGGTCGCGCCCGTCGGGATACGCGCGGCTGGCGAGGCTCGACCGGTTGATCAGCGTCCAGGCGTTGCTGACCGAGCCGTCGGCCGCCTTGGGCGTGTAGGCGTAGATGTTCCCGCCGACGTTGAGGTCGTCGCCGGAGATGAAGAGGTTGCCCACGGCGTCGGCGACCATCCCGAACTGGATGTCACCCTGGCGCCCGGGGTTGACCTGCGGCTGCTGCGTCGTCGTGGAGAGGAACGCGACGGAGGCCGCCGTGATCGTCGCGGTCGTGTTGGTCCTGCCCGTGAAGGTCCCGTTCACCGTCAGCGTCGAGGCCGTGACCGAGACGACACGGAACGTGCCGTTGTTCTCGGGGCGGGACGCGTTCGAGATCGTCACGTCCTGTCCCACCGAGAAGCCGTCGGCGCGCCAGTCGCCGCCGTCGCGGCGGACGATCGCCCCGTTCGACCCGATGTCGACCCGCGTCCCGGCGGCGAGGCTCGCGCTCGGCGGCGCCGGCGGCAGGACGCCGGCCGCGCCGACGAGCGTCCACGCGCTCGTGCTGTTGCCGGCACCGGGCGTCGCGGTGAAGACGCCCATCAGCTGGAGCGACGACGCGCTCGCCCCTCCGAGCAGCGCCGCGTAGACGGGGTTCGTGGCCGAGGTGGCGCTCTGCCCGACCGCGAGCACGATCCGGTTCGCGCCCTGCGCCGTCTCCCCCGCGTCGCCGAGGCCCCCGCTGCTGTTGTTGTCGATGCAGTCGCCTCCGACGGACGGCGGGCAGTCGGCCGCGAGCGTCAGTCCGTTGTTGATCGCGTTCCAGGTCGCGCCGAAGTCGTCGCTGCGGTAGACGCCCTGCGCACCCGTCGCCCCGACGAAGGCGGCGTACAGGCGTCCGTCCACACCCGGGTCGGCGACGAGATCCGTCGCCGAGTCGCCCTGCTTGAGCTTGAACGTCTTGCCGCTGTCGGTGCTCACGAAGATGCCGCCCGTGAGCTGGTTCGTCGGGTTCTTCTGGCCGGCGACCACGATGATCTGCTTGGTCGGATCCGTGTCGGTGTTCGTCGTCCCGTCGCCGGCCACCGCGACCCCGGAGAGCAGGATGCCGGCGAGCGTCGTCCCGCCCAGCACCGTCCATGTGTCTCCGCCGTCGGTCGACTGCAGCAGGCCGACGGCGCCGCCGCCCTGGCCGGTCCCGAAGCTGCTGAACGAGCCCGTGCCCGCGTAGATGACGAGCTTCGAGCGCGGGGTGGTTGAGGACAGCGCCTTGCCGTCGACGTCCCACGGCGAGATCGTCAGGGAGCCGATCGCGAGCGACGGCAGGCGGTCGGTCTTCGCCGTCCACGTCGCGCCGCCGTCGATGGAGAGCCAGACGCCGCCGTTGACCGCGCCCGCGTAGATGATCTGATCGTTGACGGGATCGATCGCGAGCGCCTCGATTCCGCCCGAGTAGGGCGCGTACGGCGACGTCGAGTTGATCGGCGCCGGGCCCTGCTGGGTGAACGACGGGATCCCGCTGGGCAGGATCTCGACGTTCGAGATCTTGTTGGCGGGGATGAGAGAGGTGTCGTCGAGGGAGTCGATCCCGTCGCCGCCGTTGACGGTCACGTTCCCGCCGAGCGTCGGCGGCAGCGCGGTGAGGATCGCGTCGTTGCCGCCGCCGGCGTCGATCGAGATCGTCGCGGCGAAGGCCGGCGAGAACGAGTCGAGCATGATCGTGTCGTCGCCGCCGAGGGTCTGGATCGACAGCGTCGCGGTCGGATTCGTCAGCTGCTGGGTGGGGAAGTCGCCGGTGTTGAGCGGCTGCACCCAGAAGGAGCCCGCGACGTCGCCGCTCTGGTCAAGCCGGACGCCGTTCGGGTTGTCGTCGAACGTGAGCGTGCGGTTCGCGACCGTCGTCTTGTCCGTGACGACGTCGATGCCGCCGTAGTCGAGCGTCGTGCCGTCGCGCTGGGTCGAGCCCGACCCGGACGCTCCGAGCGTCGAGACGACGTTCGTGAAGGTGCCGCCGTCGAAGACGATCGTGTCGTTGCCCGCGTTGCCGCCGGCGAGGCCCGTCGTCAGCGAGCCGGTGGATCCGATCGTGAAGGTGTCGTCGCCGCTGCCACCCGTGATCGCGCCGATGTTCGCCCAGACCATCGTCGAGTCCACCGTCCCGATGGTCGTCGTGAGCGTTCCGCGGTCGGCGCCGTCGACGGTCCACCTGGTGGCCGTGTCGGCCCCCTTGAGGAGGTCGCCGCCGCCGGCGCCGTCGATGCTCGTCAGCTTCGCGGCGGGCTGGAGCGTGAACGTGTCCATCAACGTGCTGCCGGCGAGGTTCTCGATCCCGGTGAAGGCCACGAGCCCTGTGGTGCCGACGGAGGCGTTGCCGATGCCGTTGCCGGTGACCGTCCAGCGGACGTCGTTCACGACCGGGCCGATGAGCAGGTCCGAGCCGGTGCCGCCGGCGATGTACAGCGTGACGCCGGCGGTCGCCATGCTGGCGTCGATCGTGAACGTGTCGCCCGCGTTGCTCCCGAGCACACCGACGGTCGTGGTGGAGCTGAGGGGCTTGCTCGTGTCGTTCGCGTCCACCTTCACGTGGACGTTCGTGCCGTCGCTCGAGATCGTGACGTTGTGGGCAGTCGAGCCCGTCACGGTCGTCAGCCACGCGACGAACGGGAGGTTTGCCGAGGCCTGCGCGACGGGGGTCGCGTCCGCGACCGTCGCCGTGATCGTCACGACCTCGGGGAAGACGTCCGACACGGTGACGTTGCACGTGCCGTCGGCGGCGGTCTGGCAGCTGTTCGTGCCGCCGACGATCAGCCCCGAGCCGGTAACGCTGAACTGGACGGTCGCATTGCCTGCGCCGACGCCGTTCTGGGTCACGGTCGCGGTGACGGTGACCGAGTCGCGGCTCGCCTGAGCGAGCGCCGGCGTGAGCGTGAGCGCGACGACCGCGGGCGAGCCGGCGACGTAGTCGCTGAAGTGCGGCAGCGCCGCGGTGATCGTGTGATTCACCGTGTCGACCGTCGACGGAAGCGCGACCGGGCCGGCGACGGGGTCGAGGTAGTAGATCGCGGTCGGCGTCGGCGCCGACGGGTCGTAGGAGATCGTCAGCTGCGGCGAGCCGGAGAACTCGTGGATGGACGCGCCGCTCGCGGTGTCGGTCGCCGTCAGGCTGTAGACGGGCGACGCGACGCGGATTCCCGGGACGGCTGTGTCCGTCGCGAGGACGGACACGGCGGTGGAGCCGCTGACGAGTCCGGGAGCGAACGCGACGGTCGCGCTCCCGTCGCCGGCGACGGCGGAGCCGCCGGTCGCCGGCGTGACGAGACCGGGCGGCGACGGCCCGCTTCCCGGAGTCGCTGCCGGGTCCGGCGGCGGAGGCGTCGTGCCCGCGGGCGCGGTGCTCGTCGGCGTGTCGCTGCCGCTCGTGTCGTCGCCGGCGCCGATGCCCGGTCCCGACGACGTCGTCGTGCCCCCCGCGCCGCCCGATCCTCCCGACGCGCCGGCGACCGGCTGCGAGCCGTCCGTCGGCGTCGTCGACTGGGTGGGATCGGGTGTGACCACCGACGGCTGGTCGGACGTCGTCACCTGCGGCGGAGTGACGACGGTCGATCCGCCGTCCGTCACCGCGGGAACCGACGCGCCGTTCGCGCCGGAGGACACCGGCGCCTGCACCGGCGGCGGCGCGGCGACGCCGGTGACGGGAACCGTCGGCTGCGGCGCCGGCGCCTCGACGTCGCCGGGCGTCGACGAGCCGCTCGTCACGCTCGGCGGATCCGCCGCCGTGATCGTGTCCCCGGACACCGACGACGGAACCGCGTCGAGGACGATCGTCGTCGCAGAGTCGCCGGGCGACGCGTCGTCACCGTCCTGCTGCACCACCTGCAGCGACCGTCCGCCGACGCGTGTCGCCGCCGGCATCGTCTGCGTCGCGTCGTCGGCCGGCGTCGAGTCGGACGGCGCGGCGGCGCTTCCGGTGGTCGCGTCGGCGGGCGCCGCGGAGGCCGGCGCGGCGGGCGCGCTCTGCTGCGCCGCGTCCGGCGCCGGCTGTACCGGCGGGACGCCGACGGTGTCGTCCGTGACCGGCCGGTTCGCGAACGGATCGACCGGCTTCTTCGTCTTCGCGGCCCCCGACGACCCCGGGAGGGAGTGCTTGTCGGTGACGACGGGGATCCGGCGCGTGCGTTGCGCGCCGGACTTCGCGCTGTTGGAGGCACGTGCGCCCGGCGCCGTCTTGGGGACGACGGCCGCGGGGTGGAGCTTGGGAACTGCCAGCTCGGGGAAGCGAACGAGGGGGATCCCGATCACCGGCAGCGCGGGGGCGGGAGGAGAGTAGGCGGGCTGCCGGAACGCGGCGAAGCCGCTCGCGTACGGAACGGCAAGCCCGATCAGCCCGACGGCTGCAAGGACATGGCGCGCCCCGCGGAAGCGGAACACTGAGACAGTCGGTAGCTCCGCCGCCGCGGAACCGGCTGAATACACCCCTGGACTCCCCCTCTATCCCCACTCAACCGGGCCTCCCCAGCCCGGTTCCCGGGTCGCACTGTGGCACACATCGGACCGTGTTTCAACCCGTGGAGTCGCAGCTTTACCTGACCGACGGCCGGACGTCACCGCTCCGACACGCGGAGGCGGCTCAACCGAGCAGTTTCTGGATGCGCGCCCGCTCGCCGTCGACCTGCTGGGCGAGCGAGCCGACCGCGCGGACGCGCGCGTTGTACGCCTTCACCGCGGCGATCTGGGCGCGCTGCGCCGACAGGCTCGAGCTCGCTGCGGCCGCCGCCCGGAAGTCGCGGTCGAGCGGCGCGACCTGCTTGAACCGCTTCGCGCGGAGCGCCGCCACGAGCGCGGTCCCGGAGGCGCTGACCCGGGCGAGCGTCGAGACCTGCGTCCGGAACGCGGGCGCGAGCGCAGGCGGCGGCCGCAGCCGCCGCAGGTTCGCCTGGACCGTGGCGACCGACACGAGATACGTCCCGAGCGCCGCAGCCTGCGCCGCTGCGGCCGCATCGACGGCCTGCGTGTACGCCGCGCGCGCCGCCTTCAGCTCCTTCTTCGGAACCGGCTTCGGCTTCGGCGCCGTGATCGCGGCGAGCGACGTCTTCAGCCGCGCGTTCGCCGGGCCGAGCGGCCGCAGCCCCGCCACGTAGGCCGGCAGGAACACGGCGAGCGTCGTCAGCTCGTGGGCGAGCTCGGTCTCGGCCGCGGTGAGCCGGACGAGCAGCGTGCGCAGCCGCTTCGCGTCGGGCGGCGCGTCGATCAGCGAGAGCCGCGTCTGGAGTGTGTGGAGGGTCGCCTCCGCCGCGGCGAGCTTCGGCGCCGAGCCCTTCAGCGTCGACGCCTTCGTCGTGAACGCCCGGTATGTCTTCTCGACCTTCAGCAGCGGATAGCGGAGCTGCTGCTCGACGGTGTCGACGCGCTCGATGTATTGCGTCGCGGCCTTCCGGCGCGCCGACTTCGACGCTCCACCGCTCCCGCCGCAGCCGGAGACGACGAGCGCGAGCACGAGAACGACTGCCGCGACGCCTGCGCGCATCGGTGTGGACGCTACTTCAGGAGCTCGACGGTCGAGACGCTGCCGTCGCCGTGCTTGAACACGAGCTTGACGAGACCGCGCCCGGCGACGAACCAGCTCGTCCGCGTCCCGCTCCCGAACGGGAAGCCGGGCTGCGTCATCACCGTGCGCACGGCGAGCGCCTGGAACGTTCCCGCCGGCACCATCACCTTCTGCACGCCGAGCACGGTCGAGGTTCCCGTGACGCCGTAGATCTGGTAGTCACGTCCGCTCGCGGCGCCCTTCCACGTGTTCCCGGCCGCCGGGTACGCGGGCAGGACGGGATTGAACCCGTACGTCATCAGGTCGAACGGCGTCACGAAGTGCCGGCGCTGGGTCGGCGGCAGCGCCTTCGGCCCGAGCGGCGGCATCGTCGCGAGCGACGCGCTCTTCGTCGTCCCCCAGATGCTCGTCACGCCGTCGGTCCGCGTCGTGAACCCGTACGCGCCGTTCACCTTGATCGGACCGGAGACGCTCTTCACCGAGAGCTGCGCCGAGGCATTCGCGACCTGGTCGATCGAATAGCTCTCGATCTCGGGCGTGCGCAGGTGCGTCGGGTTCGTCCAGCGGTACTTCCCCTTCAGACCGACCTTGAGCGGGAAGTAGTTCGCGTCCGGCGGCGGCGTCGCAGGCGTCTGGTTCGTCGAGACGAGCACGACGTTGGTCACGGCGCCGCCGCTGTGGTCGAACTCCACCTTCACGGGCCCGACGCCGTACACCCACCACGTGAGGCGGATGCCGCTGCCGTACGGATCGCCGATCGCGCCGGCCTGCGTGACCTGCGAGCGGATCTTCGCGGCGAGCACCGGCTGCGGGAACGCCGGCACGGTCACCATCTCCGTTCCGACGTAGTCGTTCGAGCTCGCGACGTCGTTCTGCGCGCCGCCCGTCGTCGACCAGCTCGCGCCCTGGAGGAGCGGCTCGACGAGCGTCGGCGCGCGGCTGCCCCAGATGACGTTGTAGTACGCGCTCGCGAGGCTGTTCCCGCACTGCGCCGTCGAGGCGCAGAGGATCGGAAAGTTCTGTGGAGGCTGGTTGCTGTTCCAGTTCGTGTTGAAGAAGCCGCTGTTCTGCTCCTGGAACGACACGGTCCCGGCGCTCGCCGGCGCGGCAGGATCGTTGTTCTCACCGTCGGTCGTCCAATCGAGCTGGAAGGCGTCCGCCTTCGACGACTTGTCGACGGTGACCTTCTCCTTCGTCGGCGTCGCGTTGTAGAGGCTGTCCGTCCACTGGTACTCCCAGGTGGCGTCGGCCGGGTGCGGAAGCCAGCTCGGGTTCGGGGTGGTGCCGTCGGCAGTCGCCGCCGGGGCGATCGCGAGCATGCCTAGGAAGAGGACGAGGACCCCGGCTCGGCGCACCGTCTCAGGGTAGTCGAAACGCGCGCGACGTCGACTCCCGGACGACGAGCCGGGTCGGAAGCTCGACGGTGAGGGCGTCGACCGGGTGTCCGTCCAGGAGCCGCATCAGCATCCCGACGGCGACGCGGCCCATCTCCGCGAGCGGCTGGCGGACGGACGTCAGCGCCGGCGTCAGCAGCGGCGCCTCGTCCGAGTCGTCGAATCCGACGACGGAGACGTCCTCGGGCACGCGCAGGCCCCGCTCGCGCGCCGCCTGAATCGCGCCGATCGCGAGGTTGTCGTTGAAGGCGAAGATCGCTGTCGGCGGCCGCGGCAGGTCGAGGAGGGGCGGCGCCGAGGCGGCGCCGCCTTCGAGCGTCCAGTCCGACTCGACCTGGAGCTCCTGCTCGGGCAGCACCCCGGCACCGGCGAGGGCGCCGTAGAACCCGTGCAGGCGCTCCTCGGTCGCGTTCCAGCCGCGCGGGCCTGTGATCGCGCCGATCCGGCGGTGGCCGAGCTCGAGCAGATGGACGGTCGCGTCCCGCGCCCCGGCGACGTTGCCCGCCGACACGCACGGCGCGTCCTCCGGGATCGGGGCCCTCGGGTCGATGACGACGTAGGGGAAGCCGTGCTCGCCGAGCAGGCGCAGCTCGTCGGCCGACTCGGACGGCAGCACGAGGATCGCCCCCTCGGTCGTCCCGTGGATGAGCCGGTTGAGCAGGCCGACCTCGCGGTCGTGCTGGTGGAACGTCGGGCTGATCACCGCGCGGAGGTCGTGCTCGTGGAGCGCCTCGACGACGCTCGAGGTGAGGTTCCCGAAGTACGACGACTGGAGCATCGGCAGCGTCACGCTGACGAGCCCGGTCCGCGCCCCCGCCAGGCCGCGCGCGGTCGGGTTCGTCGTGAACCCGCGGCGCTCGATCACGCGCATCACCGCGTCCCGCGTGTCGGGCGCGACGCCCGCCTGCTTGTTCAGCACGCGCGAGATCGTCGCGACGGAGACGCCCGCTTCGCGGGCGATGTCGCGGATCGTCGGTGCTTTCGCACGGCCCGGCGGGGGCTGTAACCGCTTACTCACCGATGCGCATATGTGCACACCGCTCGCACCCTCGGATCAGGGAATTCCCGCATGGGGGAACGCATCCGCCGGATCCAGGGATGTCGGTACCGGTTCCGAATCCGGGGCCCGGACCTCGCCGGGCGTGTGGCAAGGGAAGGAGAAGGACACAGATGAAACGCATCTGGAGGCGCACGGCTGTCGGCCTCGGCGTGATCGCCCTGGTCGCGGCCGTGTTCGCGACAGCCGGCGGGGCGGGCGCTTCACGGCTCGGACCGTCCGGCAAGCAGAGCCCGCTCGCGGGGTATCCGCGGAATCAGACGCTGATCACGAGCGGCTCGCAGTGGGGCAACATCACGGGCACGAACCCGTGGGTCGGCGGCGCGGCCACCGGCACCGTGGGGATCCTCTACGAGACGCTGCTCCGCTTCGACCCGATCAAGGGCCAGTACATCCCGTGGCTGGCCTCGAACGCGTCGTTCGTCGGGAGCAAGTACGTGATCAACGTCCGACCCGGCGTCAAGTGGACGAACGGGAAGCCGTTCACCGCGGCCGACGTGGCGTTCAACCTCAACCTCGCGCGCTTCGATACGAACCCCTGGAACAACCTCTATCTGAACGTCCAGCGGGTCGTCGCGAAGGGCAACACCGTGTCCGTCACGTTCAAGTCCACGCCGAACTACGTGCAGTGGCAGAACGCGATGTACAACATGCCGATGGTCTACCCGGCGCAGGCGAAGCCGGTGATCACGACCGCGGCCGCGCTGACCACGTACAACCCTGCGAACCCGATCGGCACGGGGCCGTACACGTTCGACACGGCGGGCTTCGACCCGACCACCCGCGTCGTCTACGACAAGAACCCGAACTGGTGGGCGGCGAAGCTCGGCGTCTCGCCGTCGCCGAAGCCGAAGTACATCATCGACCTCGTCAACACGAGCAACACGAACAGCCTGTCGGCGGTCATGGCGGGCGTCGAGGACCTGAACAACAACTACCTGCCCGGCGTGGAGAAGCTCGTCGGCTCGGGTCAGGTCCAGACGTACTACAAGAAGGCGCCGTACATGCTCTCGGCCAACACGGCGTGGCTGGAGCCGAACACGACGCACCAGCCGCTGAACGACCCGGTGTTCCGCAAGGCGCTCGCGATGGCGATCAACGTCAACCAGATCGTCACGCAGGACTACGGCAACCTCGTCCTGCCGGCGAGCCCGAGCGGCCTGCTGCCGACGTGGAAGAAGTTCATCGACACGGCAGCCGTGAAGAAGTACGGGTTCTCGTACAGCACGGCGAAGGCCGTCGCGATGCTGACAGCCGCGGGCTACAAGAAGGACAGCTCCGGCTTCTTCGAGAACAAGGACGGCTCGAAGATCGACCTCGATCTCTCCGTCCCGCAGGGCTGGTCCGACTGGGAGACCGCCCGCGACATGATCATCTCGTCGGCGAAGGCCGCCGGGATCCGCGTCACCGCGAAGGTGAAGGACTACAACACGTGGCGGAGTGACCGCAACACGGGTGCCTTCGACCTCGTGGTCGACAACAACTACCAGATCAGCGACAACCCGTGGACGTACTGGAACGGCATCTATCACCTGCCGATCCTGACGACGGGCACGGGCCAGACGAACTTCAACTTCGAGCGGTACAGCAATCCCACGGCGTGGGCGCTCGTCCAGAAGCTGGACGCGACGCCGCTGCAGAACACGGCCGCGATCAAGGAGATCAACAGCAAGCTGCAGACGATCCTGATGACGCAGATGCCGTTGATCCCGCTCTGGTACAACGGCCAGTGGGCGCAGTTCGTGTCGAAGTACTGGACGAACTGGCCGTCTTCGACGACCACGCGCCAGTACACGCCCGTGATGTGGAACGGGTACCTGCAGATGACGGGCATCGACGTCATCACGCACCTCGCGCCGAAGGCGTAGAGGCGAACCAATGACCGATCGCCGCTCCTCCTGTCTGCACACGGCAGCGGGAGGGGCGGCGGTCACAACCGGAACGCCCGGCCCGGAGGAGACGTGGGACGCTACTTCGTGAGAAAGCTCGTCATCTACGCCGTGACGTTCGTCGTCGCGGTCACGATCGACTGGGCGATCCCGCACCTGATGCCGGGCAATCCCGTGCTGACGCTCGTCGGGCGGATCCAGGTGCAGGACCCGCGCGTCGCGCAGCAGCTCTACCACCACTACATGCGGGCGTTCAACCTCGACCTGCCGCTGTGGAAGCAGTACTGGTACTTCTGGGTCGCGCTCTTCCACGGCGACCTCGGCACGAGCATCCTCCAGTTCCCGACGCCGGTGATGTCGATCATCATGCACGCGATCCCGTACACGCTCGCGCTGCTCGTGCCGGCGATCGTGCTCAGCTGGTACGCGGGCAACAAGGTCGGCGCGCTCGCCGCGCGGCGGCCGGCGCTCGACAACTCGCTCCTGCCCTTCGGCTACACGCTGACCGCGACGCCGTACATGTGGCTCGGGATCCTGCTCGTCTGGGTGCTCGCGGTCACCTGGCACGCCTTCCCCGTCGGCTTCGCCTACGACCCGACGGCGGTGCGCGGGTTCACGTGGCCCTTCCTCTCGAGCCTCGCGTACCACTGGTTCCTGCCGTTCCTCTCGCTCTTCCTCGTCGCGTTCGGCGGCTGGGCGATCGGCATGCGGAACATGATCATCTACGAGCTCGAGTCGGACTACGCGCACTACCTCGAGGCGCTCGGCGCGCCGCAGCGGCTGATCCGCAAGTACGCGTTCCGCAACGCGATGCTGCCGCAGATCACCGGTCTCGCCCTCGCCCTCGGCGCGATCCTCGGCGGCGCGCTCGTCACCGAGATCGTCTTCTCGTACCCGGGACTCGGCTACCAGATCTACCGCGCGATCACGAACGAGGACTACTTCGTCATCCAGGGCATCTTCCTGTTCATCATCATCGGCGTCCTCATCGCGAACTTCATCGTCGACATCGTCTATCTGATCGTCGACCCGCGGACGAGGATCGGGATGGAGGGCGGCCGATGAGCCAGGCCCCGACAGCCCCGCTCGCGAGTCCCGTCGACGCAAGCCAGGTCGAGGCGCCGCCGATCGCGCAGCCGATGACGGGGCTGCAGGAGACGCTCCACTTTGCGCTGCGGAACAAGAAGCTCGTCTTCGGCCTCTCGATGACCTCCGCCCTGCTCCTCTTCGCGATCATCGGCCCGTACATCGCGCAGCACGGCCCGCTCGTGTACACCGGGAAGCTCTCGCTCGCGCCGACGACGAAGGACGGCTACTGGTTCGGGACGACGCTGCTCGGCCAGGACGTCTTCTCGCAGTTCGTCACCGGTCTGCGCCTGGCGTTCATCGTCGGCGCGCTCGGCGGCGGCATCGCCGCGATCATCGGCATGGTGATCGGCTTCACCGCCGGCTACCGCAGCGGCATCGTCGACGAGGGCCTCAACATGCTCACGAACGTCGTGCTCGTCATCCCGACGTTCGCGCTCCTGCTCGTGATCGCGGCGTACCTCCAGGTGCGCGGGATCATGATGGAGGCGGTCTTCATCGGGATCACCTCGTGGCCCTGGGCGGCGCGCGCGCTCCGCGCGCAGACGTTCTCGCTCGTGTCGCGCGACTTCGTCGACATGGCGCGCCTGAGCGGGCGGAGCAGCTGGCAGATCATCTTCAAGGAGATCGCGCCGAACATGAGCTCCTACCTGTTCATGATGTTCATCCTCCTGTTCGGAGGCGCGATCCTGATCGCCGCGACGCTGGACTTCATCGGCCTCGGACCGTCCAACACGATCTCGCTCGGGATGATGATGCAGCTGTCGGTGCAGAACGCCGCGCTGCAGCTGCACCTGTGGTGGTGGTTCCTGCCGCCCGGGCTCGCGATCATGGCGCTCGTCGGCTCGCTCTACGTCATGAACGTCGGGCTCGACGAGGTCTTCAACCCGAAGCTGCGGGAGCTGTGAGCCGGTGAGCCTCCTCGTCGACGATCTCAAGGTCTACTACCGGACGCTCGCCGGCGACGTGCGCGCGCTCGACGGCGTCACCTTCGCGGTCGGCGACGGCGAGATCATGGGGCTCGCCGGCGAGTCGGGTTGCGGCAAGTCGACGCTCGGGAACAGCCTCATCCGCTTCGACACGCGCATGCGCTACATCGGCGGCCACGTCACGCTCGACGGCACGGAGCTGCCGATCTGGGACACCGCAGGGATGGACGCCTACCGGTTCGACCACGTGTCGATCGTCCCGCAGTACGCGATGAGCGCGCTGAACCCGACGCGCAAGATCGGCGCGATGACCGCGGACCTCCTGCGCGCGCGCGGCGTCAGCGCGAAGAAGGCGTTCCCGGAGCTGCGCCGCCGGCTCGACCTCGTCGGGCTCTCGGACGACGTGCTCGACATGTTCCCGCTCGAGCTCTCCGGCGGGATGAAGCAGCGGACGGTGATGGTGATCTCGACGCTGCTGAACCCGTCGTTGCTGATCGCGGACGAGATCACGTCGGCCCTCGACGTCTCGACGCAGAAGGCGGTGTCGGAGACGCTCGTCGGCTTCCGCGACCGCGGCTTCGTCAAGAGCCTGATCGTGATCACGCACGACCTGGCGATCCTCTACCAGATCGCCGACACGATCCTCGTCATGTACGCGGGCCGCCTCGCGGAGAAGGCGTCCGGCGAGACGATCATCTCGTCGCCGCGGCATCCGTACACGCGGCTGCTGATCTCCTCGCTGCCCGAGGTCGGGATCCGCTATTCGGAGAAGAAGCTCGTCGGGATCCCCGGGACGCCGCCGGGGCTGCTCGATCCGCCGCAGGGCTGCCGCTTCCGCGACCGCTGTCCGCTCGCGTCGAAGAAGTGCCTCGAGGCGCCGCCGTTCGTCGAGGTCGAGGACGGCCACCACGTCGCCTGCTGGGAGGAGGCCGCGTAGTGCCCCATCTGAAGGTCGACAGGGTCTCGAAGGTCTACAAGGTCGGCGCGTTCGGCGGCAAGGAGCTGCTCGCCGTCCGCGACGTCAGCTTCGAGGTGCAGCCCGGCGAGGTCGTCTCGCTGATCGGCGAGAGCGGCAGCGGCAAGAGCACGATCGGGCGGATGATCCTCCGGCTGCTGCCGGTCACGCGCGGAGCGATCACCGTCGACGGCGTCGACATCGCGCAGCTGAAGCACAAGAAGCTGAAGGGGTACTGGCGAACGACGCAAGGCGTCTTCCAGGATCCGTTCAGCTCGTACAACCCGATCTTCAAGGCCGACCGCATCTTCCGGCTCGTGCGCGAGTCGTACTTCTCCTCCGTCGGCTCCGCCGAGTGGAAGAGCAAGCTCGCCGCATCGCTCGAGGCCGTGTCGCTCGACCCGGGCCAGGTGCTGAACAAGTACCCGCACCAGCTGAGCGGCGGGCAGCTGCAGCGGCTGCTGATCGCCCGCGCTCTCCTCCTCGACATCGAGTTCCTCGTCGCGGACGAGGTGATCAGCATGCTCGACGCCTCGACGCGGATCGACGTGCTGAACCTCCTCGGCGACCTGAAGGCGCGCGGGCTCGGGATCGTGTTCATCACGCACGACCTCTCGCTCGGGAACTACATCAGCGAGAAGACGGTCATCCTCCGGCGCGGCGCCGTCGTCGAGATGGGCGCGACCGACAAGGTGTTCGGCAACCCGCAGCACCCGTACACGAAGATGCTGCTCGCGTCCGTGCCGCAGCTCCACTCGAAGTGGGAGGAGCTCGACCCGCAGCTGAAGGCGCAGATCACCGAGCTCGCCGGCTCGCAGGCGGCCGACCGCCCCTATGCGGAGGCGGGGCGGGCGGTCCTCCCGGCCGACCGCGACGGCGCCGAGCTCGTCGAGGTCGAGCACGACCACCTGGCGGCGCCGGTCTGAACGTCGTGACGATGAGCGACCGCCGCGAGAGCCCGTTCCCGCCGCAGTTCGTCTGGGGCGTGGCCACGTCCGCCTACCAGATCGAGGGCGCCGTCGACGCGGACGGCCGCGGCGAGAGCATCTGGGACCGCTTCTGCGCGACGCCCGGAGCGGTGCGAAACGGCGAGAGCGGCGAGATCGCGTGCGACTTCTACCGCCGCTATCCGGAGGACGTCGAGCTGATGCGCGAGCTCGGGCTCGACGCGTTCCGGTTCTCGATCGCGTGGCCGCGTGTGCTCCCCGAGGGGCGCGGCCGCGTCAACGAGGCGGGGCTCGACTTCTACGACCGGCTCGTCGACGCGGTGCTCGAGGCGGGGATCGAGCCGTGGGCGACGCTCTACCACTGGGACCTGCCGCAGACGCTCGAGGACGCCGGCGGCTGGCCGGAGCGCGCCACCGCCGAGGCGTTCGCCGAGTACGTCGAGGCCGTCGCGGCGCGGCTCGGCGACCGCGTCACCTGGTGGATCACGCACAACGAGCCGCGCGTGATGTCGTGGCTCGGCTACGGCGACGGCACGTTCGCTCCCGGCCGCGCGAGCAGCGCCGACGCGCTCGCCGCCGCGCACCACCTGCTCCTCTCGCACGGGCTCGCGACCGCCGTCATCCGCCGCGACGTCCCCGGCGCGAAGGTGGGGATCGCGCTCGACCTGACGAACGCCGTGCCCGCAACCGACCTCCACGCCGACGCGGTCGCCGCCCGCGCCGCCGACGGCCGCGCGAACCGGCTGTTCCTCGACCCGCTCTTCCGCGGCGAGTATCCCGACGACCTGCCGGAGCCGTTCGAGGGGCGCACCGACGACGGCGACCTGCGGACGATCGCCGCGCCGCTCGACTTCCTCGGCGTCAACTACTACCACCGCCAGGTCGTGCGCGCGCCCGGCGAGGTCGAGCTCGCCGTCTCGCCGCAGGGCTTCTTCGACCTGCTGACGCGGCTGCACGACGACTACGCGCCGCCGGCGATCGTCGTCACCGAGAACGGCACCTTCTTCGGCGACGCCGTCGGCCACGACGGCCACGTGCGCGACCCCGAGCGCGAGGCGTACCTCGCCGACCACGTCGCCGCCGCCGGACGCGCGCTCGAGGCGGGCGTTCCCGTCACCGGCTACTTCGTCTGGTCGCTGCTCGACAACTTCGAGTGGAACGTCGGCTACTGGAAGCGCTTCGGCCTCGTCTACGTCGACTTCCCCACTCTCCGGCGCACTCCGAAAGGGAGCTTCTACTGGTACCGAGACTTCATCGCCCGCCGGCACCGCGCCGGCGCCGCCCCGCGGACGAGCGCGGGCCGGCCCTGACCGAGCGCTACGGCCGCTTCGACGACGATGCGCGCGAGTACGTCGTCACGCGCCCGGACACGCCGCTGCCGTGGTTGAACTACCTCGGCCAGGACGAGCTGTTCGGCCTCTGCACGAACACGGGCGGCGGCTACACGTTCTGGCGCGACGCGCGGCTCCGCCGGCTGACGCGCTACCGCTACAACGACGCGCCGCTCGACTCCGTCGGCCGCTATCTCTACGTCATCGACGGCGGCACCGTCTGGAACCCGGGCTGGAAGCCGACGAAGACGCCGCTCGACCGGTACGAGTGCCGCCACGGGCTCGGCTACACGCGGATCGTCGGCGCGCGCGACGGCGTCGAGGTCGAGCTGCTCTTCTTCGTCCCGCCCGGCGAGAACGCCGAGGTCTGGGAGACGACCGTCCGCAATACCGGCGCGGCGGCGAAGGACGTGACGCTCTTCTCCTACGTCGAGTTCTGCCTGTACGAGGCGCTCGACGACATGACGAACTTCCAGCGGACGTACTCGACCGGAGAGGTCGAGGTCGACGGCGGCGCGATCTACCACACGACGGGCCTCCGCGAGCGCCGCGGCCACTGCACGCTGTTCGGCTGCACGCGGGAGCCGAGCGGCTTCGATACGAGCCGGGACGTCTTCGTGGGCGTTCACAACGGGCTGCACGAGGCGGCGGTGCCGTTCGCCGGCCGGGCGCGCGGCAGCGTCGCGCACGGCTGGAACCCGATCGGCTCGCACCAGCTCGATCTTCACCTCGAGCCGGGTGAGGAGGAGACGTTCGCGTTCGTGCTCGCGTTCCTGGAGCAGCCCGGGCCGGCCGTCGACCGCGCCGCGGGCCGAGCGCTGCTCGCGCGCTGGGCCGAGCCCGGCGCGGTTCGGGCGGCGTTCGACGAGCTGTGCGAGCGCCGGCACGTCCTGCTCGACCGCTTCCAGGTCGACTGCCCGGACGAGCAGGTGCGCCGGATGCTGAACACGTGGAACCAGTCGCAGGTGCTGGCGACGTTCAACCTCTCGCGCTCGGCGAGCCTGTGGGAGACGGGGATCGGCCGCGGCATGGGCTTCCGCGACTCGAACCAGGACCTGCTCGGCTGCGTGCACCTCGTCCCGGAGCGCGCGCGGCGCCGGATCCTCGATCTCGCGGCGACGCAGCTCTCCGACGGCACGTGCTTCCACCAGTACCAGCCGCTGACGAAGAAGGGGAACGCGGAGATCGGCGGCGGCTTCAACGACGACCAGCTCTGGCTGGTCGTGTCGGCGTGCGCATATATAAAGGAGACGGGGGACACGGCGATCCTCGCCGAGCCGGTCGGCTACGCGGACGCTCCGGGGAGCCGCGACGACCTGCTCCACCACCTCGAGACGAGCATCGCGTTCACCCTGATGAACCGCGGCGACCACGGGCTGCCGCTGATCGGGCACGCGGACTGGAACGACTGCCTGAACCTCAACTGCTTCTCGACCGATCCCGACGAGTCGTTCCAGACCGCCGGCGACGTCGAGGGCTCGCGGGCCGAATCGGCGATGATCGCCGGTCTGTTCCTCTATGCGTCGCGCGAGCTGGCGCGGCTGTACGCGCATCTCGATCGGCCCGAGGACGAGTCGCGGCTGCTCGCGGCGTATGACGAGATGCTCGCGGCGGTCGAGGAAGCGGCGTGGGACGGCGCGTGGTATCTCCGCGCGTTCGACGCCGCGGGACGGCCGATCGGCTCGCACGTCTGCGACGAGGGCCGGATCTTCGTCGAGAGTCAGGCCTGGTGCGTGCTCGGCGGCGCGGGCGCAGAGAACGGCCACGCGCGGCGCGCGCTCGAGAGCGTGCAGGAGCTGCTCGCGACGGAGGACGGCGTCGTGCTCGTCCAGCCGGCGTACACGCGCTATCACCCGGAGCTCGGCGAGATAACGAGCTATCCGCCCGGCTACAAGGAGAACGCCGGCGTCTTCTGTCACACGAATCCGTGGATCACGCTCTGCTGGTGCCTGCTCGGCGAGGGCGACCGCGCGCTCGACTCGTATCTCGCGATCTGCCCGGCGACGAAGGAGGACCGGATCGAGACCTACCGGAGCGAGCCGTACGCGTTCGCGCAGATGATCGCCGGGCCCGACGCGGCGACGCCCGGCGAGGCGCGGAACTCGTGGCTGACCGGAACCGCCGCGTGGGCGCTCGTCGCCCTGTCGCAGGGCATCCTCGGCGTGAAGCCGGACTACGACGGGCTGCGCGTCGACCCGTGCATCCCGCCCGGCTGGGAGTCCTTCCACGTCACCCGCCGCTTCCGCGGCGTCGTCTACGAGATCGACGTGCGGAACCCGCGGCGCGTCAGCGGCGGCGTCGTGGGGCTCACGGTCGACGGCCGCGAGATCTTCGGGAACCTCGTCCCGACCCGTGACGGCGCGGGCGTGGTCCACGTCGACGTCGAGCTCGGAGGCTGACGTGGAGCAGCACCCGCTGCCGCGGCGTCTCGCCGCCGAGGCGGTCGGCACGGCGCTGCTCGTCTTCGTCGGCGCCGGCGCCGTGCCGGCCCTGATCCTCTTCGACCAGGACGCGAAGTCCGCTTTCTCGGGGCCGAGCCTCGGCTTCGTCGCACTCGCCTTCGGGCTGATCGTCGCCGGGCTCGTCTACACGATCGGGAAGGTGTCGGGCTGTCACATCAACCCGGCGGTGAGCATCGCATTCGCCGCGACCCGGCGCTTCCCGTGGCGGGAGGTGCCGCCGTATGCGGCCGCGCAGCTCGCCGGCGCGACCGCGGGCGCGTTCCTGATCTGGGGCGTGTTCGGCGACCGCGCGACGAGGCTCGGCTACGGGTTCGGCGTCGTCAACTTCGACCGCGCCGTCACGAGCTGGGGCTCGGCGATGCTCGCCGAGGCGCTCGCGGCGGGGATCCTCGTCTTCATCGTGCTCGGCGCGATCGACCGGCGCTCGCCGCACGCGGTCGCCGGACTCGTCATCGGCCTCGCGCTCGCGGCGATCATCGTCACCGTCGGCCCGGTGACGAACGCGTCGACGAACCCGGCGCGCTCGTTCGGGCCGCTGTTCGTCCAGACGGTGAACGGCTCGGGCACGCACAACTGGCTGAAGTTCCTGTTCGCGTACACGCCGGCCGAGGTGGCCGGCGCGATCGGGGCCGCGTTCCTCTACGACCTGATTGCGAAGAGGCCGGTGAGCGCGTCGCGCTCCGACGGGTCGAGCTCGAGGGCGAGCGCCGCGAGCGGCGGCTCGAGCTGGTCCGGACGGCGCGGCCCGACGACCACGCCGGTGACGCCCGGGTCGGCGAGGAGCCAGGCGATCGCGAGCGCGGCCGACGAGACCCCGCGCTCGGCCGCCGCCGCCGCGAGGCCGTCGAGCCCGCGGTAGACCGCGTCGTCCTTCAGGTGCTCGTACGGCTCCGGGCGCGTCGTCATGCGCGACCCGGCCGGCGCCTCCTCCCCGCGCCGGTACTTGCCGGTGAGCCAGCCGCCGGCGAGCGGGCTGAACGGCGTGAAGCCGAGCCCGCGCTCCGCGCAGAGCGGCAGCACCTCGCGCTCGGCCTCGCGGTCGAGCAGCGAGTACGAGTTCTGCACCCAGCCGAAGACGCCGGCCGCGAGCGCGTCGCGGAGCTGCGCGCCGCCGACGTTGCTGAGCCCGTACGCGCCGACCTTCCCGGCCGCGACGAGCTCGTCGAGCGCACCGGCCGTCTCCGCGATCGGCACGTCGTCGTCCCACGCGTGCGTGAGATACATGTCCACCCGCTCGACGCCGAGCCGCTGCAAGCTCGATTCGAGCTGCCGCTTGACGCGCGCGGGCGCGAGGCCGTGGTCGGCGCCCTCGTCCATCGGGTTGAACGTCTTCGTCGAGAGCACGATCCAGTCGCGCGCGTCCGGCCTGGCGCGGAGCCAGTCGCCGATCCACGACTCGCTGCGACCGCCGCCGTAGGCGTCGGCGGTGTCGAAGGTGCGGATCCCCGCCTCCCAGGCGGCGTCCATCATTCCGAACGCCTCGTCCTTCGTCTCGCCCTTGCCGAAGAACGCGGGCGCCGAGCCGACGCCGCCGAAGTTGCCGCAGCCGAGGATCAGCCGGCTGACGCGGATGCCGGTTCCGCCCAGGTAGGCTCGCTCCATGAGCGCGACGCTACTCGACGTCGAGGCGGTGCGGCGGCGGTTCTCGTCGCTCCGGGACGGCGGCTTCGTCTTCCTCGACGCGCCCGGCGGCTCGCAGGTCCCCGACGAGGTGGGCGAGGCGATCGCCCGCACGCTGCGCGACGCCTCGGCGAACGTCGGCGCGAACTACGAGACGAGCAAGCGCGTCGAGCGGATCCTCGCGACCGCGCGCGAGGACGCGGGCCGCTTCCTCGGCTGCTCCGCGGACGACGTGATCTTCGGTCAGAACATGACCGTGCTCGACTTCTCGCTCTCGCGCACGGCGTCGCGGGACTGGAAGGAGGGCGACCGGATCCTCGTCTCGCGGCTGGACCACGACGGCGGCGTCGCGCCGTGGGTCGAGCTGGCCGCTGACCGCGGCTTCGTCGTCGACTGGATCGACGTCACCGAGGACCTGCGCCTCGACTACGACGACCTCGCGCGGAAGCTCGACGAGCGCGTGCGCGTCGTCGCCACCGTCGGCTCGTCGAACGCGGTCGGCACGATCGTCGACGTCGCTCGCGTCTCGGAGCTCGCGCACGAGGTCGGCGCGCTCTGCTGGGTCGACGCCGTGCAGTACGCGGCGCACGAGCCCGTCGACGTGCAGACGCTCGGCTGCGACGTCTTCATCACGTCGGCGTACAAGTTCTGCGGCCCGCATCTCGGGGTCGCGTACGGGCGCCACGAGCTGCTCGAGTCCTGGCGTCCGTACAAGGCGCGACCCGCCCCGATGGAGCCCGTCGGCCGGCGGTTCGAGCCGGGCACCGCGTCGTACGAGCTGCTCGCCGGGTTCTCCGCGACGATCGCGTACCTCGAGTCGATCGGCGGGATGGAGGCGGTGCGGGACTACGAGCGGGCGATCGGGCAGCGCTTCCTGGACGGCCTGCCGGAATCGGCGACGGTCTACGGGCTGCAGACGATGGACGGCCGCGTCGCCACGTTCCTCCTGAACGTCGACGGAGTGTCCGCCGCGGATGCTGCCCGCCGCCTCGCCGAGCGCGGCTTCGGCGTCTGGGCGCACGACACGTGGTACTCGCTCGGCCTGCGCGAGGAGCTCCCTTACCCCGACGACGCGCTCCGGGTCGGGCTGCTCCACTACAACACGGCCGACGAGATCGATCGCTTCGTCGCCGAGCTCGCCTCGCTCGCCGGCTAGCACCGCTCCACCAGGTGCCAGGCACTTCGCGGGCCCCAGGTGCCTGGCACCTCAGGGCTCTGAAGTGCCAGGCACTTCGGTACGAGAAAGTGCCAGGCACTTCGCGGGTGTGTAACGCCCGCTACGGCGTCTCGCCGGCGAGGACGCGGGACAACGTCGCGGCGTCGACGTTGCCGCCGCTGACGATGCAGACGACGCGGCCCTCGCCGGCGTCGCCGCGCAACGCAGTCGCCAGGGCGAGCGCGCCGGCTCCCTCGGCGACGACGCGTGCACGCGCAGCGAGCAGCCGCATCGCCTCCGCGACCTCGTCGAGCGGGACTGCGACCGCGGCGTCGACGAGTCCCTGCGTGCGATCCCACATCGTCGGCAGGAGCGAGCGGCCGCCGGCGCCGTCGACGAACGAGACGGTGTAGTCGATCTCGGTCGGCGCTCCCGCCGCGAACGACGCGGCCATCGGCGCCGCCGTCTCCGGCTCCGCCGTGACGACGCGCACGCCGGGACGGAGTGCCTTCAGCGCGCTCGCGATCCCCGTCGTCAGCCCGCCGCCGCCCCACGGCACGACGACGGCGTCGAACGCGCCGAGATCCTCGACGAGCTCGAGCCCGATCGTCCCGTTCCCGGCCATCACCGCGTCGTCCTCCACCGGGTGCACGAACAGCCCCTCGACGCCGGGGTGCCCGCGGTCGACCATCGTCTGCCACCAGGCCTCGTGCGGGACGAGCAGCACCTCGCCGCCGAGCCGCTCGACGGCGTCGAGCTTTGCCCGCGGCGCCGTCTCCGGCGCGACGATCCGCGCGCGCACGCCCGCCTCGCGCGCGGCCCACGCGACGCCCTGCGCCATGTTCCCCGCGCTCGCGGTGACGACGCCGTCGGAGAGCTCCGCGCTCGACGCCGCGCGCACGGCGCTGAGCGCGCCGCGCAGCTTGAACGACCCGATCGGCTGGAGACACTCGAGCTTCAGCCACACCTCGCACGGCGCGTCGACGTCCACGCGCACGAGCGGCGTGCGCGCGACAGCGTCCGCGATCCGCTCGCGCGCGCGGCGGATCTCCTCGAGCGGTATGGCGCTCAATCGCTCTGCTTGGCCAATTCGGTCAGCTCGGTGCGCACGCGCCAGAGCTCGGGGAACATCGCGTTCTTGATCAGCCCGGCGAGCAGCTCGACCGGCGTGCCCTGCGTGCCGACGACGTCCTCGCCGATGATCCGCGAGACCACCTTGAAGTGGCGGAACCGCCAGACGCCGACCCGCTCGTCCCACTCCGTGAGCAGCTCCGCGAGCTGGTACAGGTCCTCGTGCTCGCGGCCCCGCGTGTAGACCTCGAGCAGCGACAGCCCGCGCTCGCGGCGGACGGCGTCGAACGCCGCGTAGAGCGCCGGCGAGACGCGACGGATCTCGCGGAACCCCGGCGAGTCGAAGCCGGAGCCGTGCCCGAGCACGCGCCGCACCTCCTGGTACTCCCACGGCGACATCAGCTCGAGATGCTCGAGAAATCCCTCGACGTACTGCACGCACGCGCACGCGCGGCGCAGCAGCCGGATCGCGCCGGCGAGGTCGCCCGCCTCGATCAGCCGCGTCGCCTCCTCGACCTCGATCCACGCGTGCTTCAGCCAGAGCTCGGACGACTGGTGCACGGTCTGGAACAGAAGCTCGTCGCGGTGCACCCACTCGTCCGCCGTCTTCTGGAGCCCGAGCAGCTCGTCCGTGCGCAGGTACCGCTCGTAGTCGCTCCCGCCCGGCCCGGGGAGAATCGGTGCGTACTCGTCGTGCTCGATCGCCACGGGGAAACCGTACCGCTCCGGCCGGGACGGCGCGCCGCTGCCCGTCCCGGCCGGAGCCCGGCTCCTAGTGGGTCATCGCGTTGACGAGATCGTGCGCGTTGTCGTCGTTGCTGACCTCCCACGCGAAGGCGCCGCGGAGGCCGAGCGCATTGACGAGGGCGATCCGCTCGCGCACGGCCGCCGGGTCGACGTAGCTGATGAACGTGCCGCCGTTCAGCGCGGGGTTGTAGAGCGACGGCGCTCCCGCGAGCAGGTCGTACGAGCGGGTGAACCCGTGCACGCCCTGGCCGGCGCTGTTGACCGCCGTCGGGCCGATCGGAGCGAGGTTCTCGTTCGCGAGCCCGGTGTCGAGCAGGTCGTGATAGGTCGGCGAGTCGTTCGCCGGCGCCGGGCCGTGGGCCTGGTACAGCCCGTGATTCGTCGCCGCGACGCCGACGTACTCCTTCCCGTAGAACGGGATGCCGACGACGAGCTTGTCGTGCGGCACGCCGTTGAGCAGGAAGTACAGCGCCGACCCCGCCGTGTTCCACGTCCACTGGATCGCGCCGCCGCCGACGGCGGGCTCGAGCGGATCGAGGCCGAACGGCGAGTTGAAGTCGGTCAGCGCATCCCAGCTGCCGTGGTAGTCGAACGCCATCAGGTCGATCCAGTCGACCGTCCGCGCCACCTGCGGCAGCTGCCAGCTCCCGGTCGAGTGGACGTTGCCGCCCGGGATGTCGACGGTCAGCGTGTAGTGCTTTCCCGCGGCGGCGCCGGCCGCGTCGAGCTGGCGCCGGAACTCCTGGAGCAGCGCGGTCGCGTTCGCGACGTCCGCCGGCGAGTGGTGGGCGCCGTTGCCCGGGTCGATGCCGGGGTACTCCCAGTCGATGTTGATGCCGTCGAAGAGGCCGGCGGCCGCTCCCGGACCGCCCGCCTGCGACGGCCACTCGTCGGGCGGTGCCGGGAGGTTGCCGTCGATGATCAGGTCGATGCACGACGCGACGAACGCCTGCCGCGACGCCGCGGTCGCGGCCGCGTCCGAGAAGTACGCCGAGCCGGTCCAGCCGCCGATCGACATCTCGACGCGGAGGTTCGGATGCGCTGCCTTCAGCTCGAGCAGCTGGTTGAAGTTGCCGAACAGGTGCTGGTTCGGGTTGGACGGATCGTCCGCGACGCCGTTGACGCTGTCGCTGCCGCTCCACGTCGGCGCCTGGTAGTCCGACCACGAGTCAGTCAGCCCGCAGCGTCCGTCGGGAGTCACGGTCGCGAACGCGTAGTCGATGACGTTGAGCTTGTCGGCCGGGATCTGGTTCACGAGGTAGCCCCGCGCGTAGCGATCCCAGTTGGCGAAGAAGACCGCGCGGACGGATTGCGGCGCCGGCGCGAGCCGCGCGGGCGACGCGCCTCCCGCAAAGGTGAGCGCCGCGACGGCGGCCGCCGCGGCGATGCAGAGTCGTGTCCTCATTGCTCTCCCTTCAGAGGTCTGTACCACTTGTCTGTCCATTCGCCGCAGACAAGCCGATACAAGCACTCCGGACTTGAGCTTTCAATCGCGGGAGAGCGCCTACACTAGAACCACTTTGTCATATCGGCAAACGCGAAGTCCTCGTGAGCGGGAACTTCATGGTGCGCCGCGACAGCGTGGCGCTAGGACCGCTTCTCGGTGCCGTCGAAGATCTTCATCGGCAGCCCCGCGAGCGGCACGCCGCCGTCCTCGGTGACGAGCCACGTGTCCTGCATGTAGAGACACGCCTTGCCGTCGGCCGAGATCGCGTGCGGGTGCATCGACAGCACCATCCCGGCCTCGAGCACCGTCTCGTCCGCCTCGCCGATCTTCGGGAACTCGATCATCGTCATCCCGATCGAGTGGCCGGTGACGTGGCCGAGGTGGTAGCCGCGGTCGACGAAGCCCGCCGCGACGGCGCGGTGCGCGTCGCGGCACGTCTCGCCGGCGCGGAGCGCGCGGATCGCCGCCGCGTCGTACTCCTGGTAGGCCTCGAGCATGCGCAGCGTGTCGTCGCTCGGCCGCCCCGGGCAGATCGCGCGCGACACCTCGACCCAGTGGCCGCCCGGCCCCGCGACCTCGAGCGACGGGAGCACGCAGTCGTCCGCCGCGATCGGCCGCGTCCCGGCGATCTTGAACTCCGGCAGCGCCGACCCGTTGGGGCCGTCGAGCACCATGTCCATCGTCCAGCGCCCGCAGCCCTGCGAGACGAAGTACTCCTCGCACGGCGCGAGGATCTCCCGCTCGGACTTGCCCGGCTCGAACGCCTCGAGGAAGACCCAGAAGCCCTCGGTGTTGATGCGGACGCTCTCGCGAACCGACGCGAGCTCGAGCTCGCTCTTGACCATGCGCGCGACGTCGAAGGCGACGTCCCAGCCGACGAGCATGCACGCGCCCGACAGCGCGGCGTAGTCGCGCACCGTCATCACGTAGTCGAGCCCGTACACGCCGACGCGCTTGCCGCGCACCCGGTCGGCGAGCCAGTCGCCGGGCCGGTCGACGAAGATCTGCTCGTCGATCCACGTCGTCCCGTGCTCGCCGACGTAACGCGCCTCGCTCGGGAAGACGATCGCCGGGTCGCCGTCGACGGGCAGCAGCACGTACGCGTACCGGTGGACGATCACGAACCCCGAGAGGTACGTCACCGCTCCCTCGAATCCCGTGTACTCGTTGCCGCAGACGATCACCGCGTCGAGCCCGTCTCGGGCGGCAGCCTCGCGGACGAGCCGGTAGCGGCGCTCGATCTCCTCCCGCGGAAGGCCCGTGTACGTCGGCTCCCCTACGACTGCCACGACTGCTCCACCCCTTTCACGAGGGCCCAGATCGCTTCGTTCAACGGCGTCGGCACTCCGTGCTCCCGCCCGAAGCGGACGATACCGCCGTTGAGATAGTCGATCTCGGTCGTCCGCCGCGCCTCGACGTCCTGCAGCATCGACGCCTTGTGCTCGTACGCGACGCCCTTCTGCGCCGAGTAGTCGATCAGCTCCTCCGGATCGGAGTCGAGCTCGATCCCCTGGACCGCGGCCACCGCCTTGCCCTCGTCGACGAGCCCGCTGACGAGTCGGCGCAGGTCCGGCCGCTCGCAGACGCGACCGTGCGTCAGCCCGGTGAGCGCGCCCACCGGGTTCGTGGCGGCGTTGAAGATCACCTTCCGCCACTGCGGGCCGCGCGCGTCGTCCACCGCGTGCGTCGGCATGCCGCCGCGGGTGCAGGCGTCCGCGAGCCGCTCCACCTCGGCGAACGGCGCCGGCTGCGGCTCGAACGGCCCGAGCGTCGTGTCGCCCTTCACGTCCCATTGCACGTGCCCGGGCTCGAGGATCTTGCCCGCCGGGAAGGTCGTGCCTCGGATGACGCGCTCGACGTGCTCGGCGATCACCTCCTCGTTCCCGATCCCGTTCTGCACGGTCGCGACGCAGCCGTCCGCGAACGCGTGCGCCGTCGCGCGGATGGCCGCGTCCGTGTGCATCGCCTTCGTCGCCACGATGCCGAAGTCGCACGGCGGCAACTCGGCCGCGTCCGTCGTCGCGCGCAGGTGCGCGTGCACCTCGCCCGCGCCGCTGAGCCGCAGGCCGGTCGCGTTGATCGCGTCGACGTGCGCCTGCGAGAGGTCGTAGGCCCAGACCTCGACGTCCTCGAGCCCGGCGAGGCCGGCCGCGAACAGGGAGCCGACGGCGCCGCAGCCGACGATGCATACCTTCACGAGTAGCTTGCCTCCTTCGCCTTGACGAGCCGGTAGAGCGCGGTGTGCAGCGGCACGGGGACGCCGAGCCGCTGCGCCTCGCGCACGAGCGAGCCCGTGATCGTCTCGATCTCCGTCGGGCGGTGCGCCTCGACGTCCTCGAGCATCGACGGGTAGTGCCGGTGGCCGCGCTGCGTCGCGAGGACGTTCATCTCCCACGGGTCCTCCCACAGCTCGATCCCCGCGGCGGCCGCGGCCGCCTTGCCCTCGTCGACGAGGTCGCGGACGAGGTTCCCGAGGTCGCCGAGCTGCTCCGTCTGCGCGAAGTGGAAGTCGTGCGGGAGCTCGGTCAGCGCGGCGACGGCGTTCACCGTCGCGTTGAAGATGAGCTTCGACCACTGCGCCGGGCGCAGGTCGTCGAACGCCTCGGCCTTCAGCCCGGAGGAGACGATCAGGTCGGCGACCTCGTGCGCGACGGCAGGGGTCGTGCCCCGGTAGGGCCCGATCCACGTCGCGGTGTCGAGGATGTACTCGACGTGCGTGTCGGCGTGCCGCGTCCCGCTCATGAACGTCACCGAGGAGAGCAGCGGCCAGTCGCCGTGCGCGCCGACGACCTCCTCGGCCCCGAGCCCGTTCTGCACCGTCATCACCGTCGCGCGGGGGAAGTGGCCCTCGAGCCGCGAGGCGACCTGCTCGAGGTCCGTGCCCTTGCAGGCGACGACGACGAGGTCCGGCTCCGGCAGCGCCGCCGGATCCGTCGCCGCCGTCAGCGTCGCCGTGAACTCCGACCTCCCGGAGACGCGCAGGCCCTCCTCGTTGAGCGCCCGCGCGTGCTCCTCGCGGCGCGCGAGCACGGAGACGTCCGCGACGCGCGCGAGGTGGCCGGCGAGGAGGCTGCCGATCACGCCGGCGCCGGCGATGCAGATCCGCGTCACCGCCGTCTCCCGGGGATCCGGAACTCGCGCCCGCCGGTGATGCCGGTGGGCCGGACGATCAGCACGACCGCCATCAGCACCCCGACGACGACGAGCCGCGTGCCGGCGGGCAGGTCGAGCGTGTGCCCGGCGATGGAGACGCCGTTCTCCGCCGCCGCGAGGAACGAGTCGAGCGCGCTGACGGAGAGCGCGCCGACGACCGCGCCCCAGAGGCTCGTCGCGCCGCCGACGACGAGCATCGCGAGCGTGATGAAGGTCAGGTCGAGGTACACGACCTCGGTGTTGAGCGGCAGGAAGTGGACGTACAGCCCGCCCGCGAAGCCGGCGAGCGCGCCGGAGAGGACGAACGCGATCAGCCGCTGCACGTAGATCGAGATCCCGGTCGCGGCCGCCGCCGCCGGATCCTCGCGGGTCGCGCGCAACGTCCGGCCGTACCGGCTGCGCTGGTACGCGAACGCGACGACGACCGCGATCAGCGCGCCGATCGCCGCCTGGCGGATCCCCGTCGTCTGCGGCACCGACGAGAACGTGTTCAGGCCCGGCCCGATCTTCTCGTAGTAGCGCAGCACGTTGTGGACGATCTCGAGCATCGCGAACGTCGCGATGCCGGCCGCGAGACCGGACAGCCGCATCAGCGGCAGCCCGAAGACGAGCGCGCAGGCCGCTCCCGCGGCGGCCGCGAGCGCGAGCGAGGGGACGTTCCCGACGGTCGTCACGTGGAGGAAGTGGGCCAGGTTCGGCATGATCGCGCCCTTCTCCGCCACGGGCACCGACAGCACACCGGCCGTCCACGCCCCGAGCGCGACGAAGCTGATGTGGCCGAACGAGAGCACGCCGGAGTTGCCGATGAAGACGTAGAGCGCGACGACGATCGCGACCTTCACGAGCGTGTCGATGAAGTACGTCTGGTTCGACTCCGACGCGCTCGTCCCGAGCAGCGCCGCGAGCACGACGAGCAGCGCCGGCGCCGCCAGCTCGAGCCAGGTCGAGAGCCGCCTCATACGCGCTCGATCCCTCCGCGGGAGCGGGTGAAGATCCCGTCCGGGCGGACGAGGAGGACGAGGATCACGGCGACGAAGAGGAACGAGTCGAGGTACTGGCTCTGGCCTGTCGGCAGCGCACCGCCGAGCAGCCCGCTCGCGAACCCGATCGTGAAGCCCCCGAGCGTCGCCGAGACGGGCCGGTTCATCCCGCCGAGCACGACGCCCGCGAGCACGACGATCGTGTCGCGCAAGGCGAAGTCCGGCGTCACGAGCGGCGTCTGCACGGTCATCATCACGGCGACGACGGCGGCGAGCGCGCCCGAGATGAGCACCGCCCCGCCGATGACGCGGTTCGCGCGCACGCCGAGCATCCTCGCGGTGACGAAGTCCATCGAGGCGGCGCGCATGTGCAGCCCGACCGACGTGCGGTCGAGCAGCAGCCGCAGCAGGAGGAGGCACGTCGCCGCGACGAGCACGGTGACGATCGCGATCTTCCGGATCTCGACGCCGCCGATGTCCCACGGACGGTTCAGCGGCGCGAGCGAGGTCGCGATCGTGCCGAGCGAGCCGAACCAGAGCAGCGCGACGGCCTGCATCAGGTACGCGACGGCGAACGTCGCAACGAGCATCACCGCAGGCGCGTGCCCGCGCAGCGGCCGGAAGACGAGCCGGTCCATCGCCACCGACAGCGCGAGCACGACCGCGAAGCAGAACAGGATCGAGACCCACACCGGCAGGTTCCACTCCGAGCCGAACGCGAGCGCGTACGCGCCGGCCATGATCAGCTGCCCGTACGCGAAGTTGACGAGGCGGAGCACGCCGAAGACGAGGCCGATGCCGACCGCCATCAGCGCGTAGATTCCGCCGAGCGCGAGCGCGTCGGCGAGCGTCTGCCAGTCGATGTTGAGGATCGCGACGATCACGAGAAGTAGGCGGCGACGAGGGCGTCCGTGTCGGCGGCGTCGCCCGGCCCGAGCGTCGCGCGCAGCTCGCCGTTGGAGATGACGTGCGTACGGTCGGCGAGCGCGACGGTGCGCTGCGCCCGCTGCTCGACGAGGAGGACGGCGAGGCCACGCTCGCGAATCGCCTCCAGGGCGTCGAAGACGACGTCGACGACGCGCGGCGCGAGCCCGAGCGACGGCTCGTCGAGCAGGAGCACGTCGGGCTCGGCGACGAGCGCGCGCGCGATCGCGAGCTGCTGCTGCTGGCCGCCGGACAGCGCCCCGGCCGAGCGCTTGCGGAACTCCTGGACGACCGGGAAGAGCTTCGTCACCTCCTCGACTGCGGCCGACGCGCCGCCGTCCGCGCGCCTGCCGGCGAGCCCGAGGCGGAGGTTCTCCTCCACCGTCAGCTCGGCGAAGATGCGGCGGCCCTCCGGAACGAGCGCGACGCCGCTGCGGGCGACGTCCTCGGAGCGGCGGCCGACGAGGGACGTGTCGCCGAGCCGGACGGCGCCGCCGGCGACGGGCGCGGCGCCCATGATCGCGTGCAGCGTCGACGACTTGCCCGCCCCGTTCGGCCCGATCAGCCCGACGATCTCGCCGGGCTTCACCTCGAGCGAGAGCCCGCGCACCGCGTGCACCGCGCCGTAGCGGACGTCGAGCTTCTCGACGACGAGCGTGCTCACTCGCCCTCCCCCGTCTCGTGGACGGCGCTCTCGCCGAGATAGGCGGCGGCCACGTCGAGGTTCGAGCGGATCTCGGCCGGCGCGCCCTCCGCGAGCGTCGCCCCCTGGTCGAGCACGTGGATGCGGTCGCAGACGTCCATGATCAGCGTCATGTTGTGGTCGATGAGGAGCACGCCGGCGCCGTGGTCGTCCCGGACGGAGCGGACGAGCTCGGCGAAGGCCGGCACCTCCGCCTCCGGCAGCCCGGCGGCCGGCTCGTCCATCAGCACGAAGCGCGGCCCGGTCGCGAGCGCGCGCGCGACGCCGAGCCGCCGCTCGTCGCCGTGCGCGAGCGCCGCCGCGGGCGCGTCCGCGTAGGACGCGAGCCCGAGGACGGACAGGAGCTCGTCGGCACGCTCCGCCGCCCGCCGCGGCGCGGCGCCGACGCCGAGGGCCGCCACCTCGACGTTCTCCCGCACGGAGAGCGCACGGAAGGCGTGCGCGTGCTGAAACGTGCGCGCGAGACCGTTCCGGCCGCGGCGGTGCGCCGGCCAGCGCGTCACGTCCCGCCCCTCGAGCTCGACCGTCCCGTCCGTCGGCCGGTCGAACCCGCTGAGCACGTTCACGAGCGTCGACTTCCCGGCCCCGTTCGGGCCGATCAGCCCGAGCACCTCCCCGCGGTGCAGCTCGAGCGTGACGCCGCGGAGCGCCTGCACTCCCTCGAACGCACGGGACACGGAGGAGGCCCGGAGCGTGCCCCCGGGCCTCCCCTCCTGCTCGTGGCCGTTCGGTTCCGTCAACCGTTGATCTTCGGAACGACCTTCGCGGTGATCGTGGTGATCTCCCGCGGCGTGTTGTTGTTGATCTCGATCACGCGGTATGCGCGACCGTACACCGTGTGGAGCTGCGGCGAGAAGCTCACGAGGCCCGACAGCGTCGGAACCTTGTGGAACTTCTCCATCGCGTTCGCGAGCAGCGTGCCGTTCGTCGAACCGTGCGTCTGGATGATCGCGGTCTTCAGGCCGTCGATCGCCGCCGAGCCGGTGACGAAGCCGCCGGTCGCCGCGTGCACCTGCTTCGCGAGCGTGTTCACGGCCGGGTTCGGATCGTGGCCGAACGCGTTCGCGAAGGTGACGAAGTAGTAGTTCGTCACCTGCGGGCTCTTCGGCAGCCAGTAGACGCCGTCGCCCGCCCACGAGTTGAGCACCGGCGTGCTGACGCCCGCCGAGCGGAGGCCGGCCATCAGCGTCGGCAGCGCGCCGAACGCACCCGCGGTCGAGGTGACGAAGACGTCGGCCTTCACGCCGGTCCACTTGCTGACGACGTTGTTGATGTTGCTGCCGCCGAGCGACTGGTACGTCTCCTGGTCGACGATCTTGCCGCCGAGCTGCTGGAAGCGCGCCTTGAACGCCGCGACGACGTCCTTGAAGTAGACGATGACGGTGTCGGTTGCGAGCGCCGCCGTCTTCCAGCCCCGGCCCCAGGCGTACTGCGCCATCGCGGAGCCTTCGTCCTGGGCGACGTTGCCGAAGCTGAACGCCAGCCGCCCCTTCGGACCGAACCGCTTCGGGCCCATCTGGTCGGTGCCGATGCACGGAGCGATTGCGAGCACGCCGCGGTTGATCGCCTCTTGCACGACCGGTGCGGCGTAGTCGACGTCGCAGGTCGTGAAGATGACGTTCGCGCCGGCGCCGAGCAGCTTGTCGGCGCAGGCCTTCGCGATCGGCGGCTTGTTGTTCTGCGTGTCGCACGTCTGGATCACGAGCGGATGGCCGAGCACGCCGCCCTTGGCGTTGACCTGCTTGACGCGGATCTCCGCCGCCGCGAGCGCCGGACCGTCGAACGGCGCCATCGCGCCCTTTGCGTCGAAGGCCCAGCCGATCGTGATCGGCGTGCCGGCGGCGCCGGCGTGCGTGCGTGCCGCCGCGGTCGCCGCGAGGCCCATCGCCGCGACGGCCGCGAGAACGAGCGCGATGCGCGCCCGCGTGAATCCCTTCATTCCGTCTCCTCTCCGGGCCCGGCTCATGCCGCAACCCTCCGTTCCTGCCAGCATCGAACGAAGCTCTCCCTGCCTCGACGCACGAGCTCGGCCGGATCGACGTCCCAGAGCGAGTCGGGGTACGCCGTGCCGAAGGCGCCGTTGTCCGAGAAGATTTCCAGGTCGTAGTAGCCGCCCCACCCGGCGGCGTCGAGGGCGCCGAGGATGGCGGCGGCGTCTGCGACGCCGTCGCCCGGAAGTGCGCGGTCGGCCCATCCGCGCGTCGGCTCGCGCCAGTCGTTCACGTGAACGGCGGCGAAGCGGTGGATGTGCTGCTCGATCTCGTCGAGCAGGTTCGGGGTGTTCCAGAGATGCCAGACGTCGAACTGGATGCCGAACGAGGCGCTGCCGATCTCGTCGATCAGCTCGATCGCGTCGGTGATCGTGTTCGGGATCGACCACTCCTCGATCCCCTCGCGCTGGAACGGCTCGAGCGCCATGCGCATGCCGGCGCGCTCGGCCTCGGCGCCGATCGTGCGCAGGCCGCCGACGACGACGGCGTGCGCCTCGTCCGGGTCGCGGTCGCCCGCGGGTCCGGTGAGGCAGACGATCGCGGTCGGGCGGAACGCGGCGAGGCGGTGGATCGACGCGCAGATCGCGTCGACGCGCTCTGCCGGGTCGTCCGGCCCCGGAAGGTTCGGAAGCGGAAGCACCGACGGGATCTCCGGGATCGCGGAGGCGGCGCCGAGGCCGCTCGCGGCGAGCTGCTCCAGGGCTTCGTCGTCGGGTCCGGCGCCGAGCTTCATCTCCCAGATCCCGATCCCGTCGAGGCCGGCGGCGGCGTACGTCTCGACGTCCTCGGCGAAGCTCGCGGTGAGGGTGCTCACCTGCGAGATCGAGAACTTGGGCTGGGACGGATCGGCGCGCACCACGACCGGCGGAATGCTGTCACGGGTTTGACATGTGATCAAGTGTCATTCACGCTCCACGTCGGTGGAGGGGCAGACGCGGGAGACACGGGGGGCCGCAGTCCGGCACCGGACGATGGCGGAGGTGGCGCTCGAGCGGTTGCGCGAGGCGATCATCCTCGGTGAGCTGACGCCCGGGACGCCGCTCCGTCTCGAGGATCTCGCGCGGTCGCTCGGGATGAGCATCTCCCCGATCCGGGAGGCGGTGCGGCAGCTGGAGGCGCTCGGGCTCGCGGAGCACGTGCCGCACCACGGAGCGAAGGTGATGGGGCTCGACGTCGAGGAGCTGCGCGAGCTGTTCTCGATCCGGCTGGCGCTCGAGACGATGGCGTTGCGCCGCGCCGCCGAGCTGTTCGAGGCGGGCGACGAGGCGACGGCGCGGGCGCATCTCGACGGGGAGCAGGAGGCGCGCCGCGCCGGCGACGTCCGGACGGCGGTGCGTGAGCACACGGCGTTCCACTTCACGCTCTACGACGCCGCGAGGTCGGCGTGGTTGGTGCGGGTCATCCGGCCGACCTGGGACAGCTGCGAGCGGTACCGGCCCGTCCTGCTCGCGGCGGAGGGAGAGCTCCAGGACCGTCACGAGGAGCTCGACGGCGAGCTGCTCGCCGCGTGCGCGGCGCACGATTCCGACCGGGCCGCGGCCGCGTTCCATGCCCATCTCGAGCTCGCGAGCGACACCTATCGCGTCGAGCTCAAGGGCCGATCGATCTTCGCGTTCTAGCGGGCTCGAAGTGCCTGGCACCTCCACCCCGCGAAGTGCCTGGCACCTACGCACCCTGAAGTGCCAGGCACTTGGTGACGTCTTGGTGCCAGGCACTTCGCGGGAGATGCGCGCCGGCGTTGCAAGAGTCCGGAATCTGAAGAAAGACAATTGCGGACGCGGGGACGTCGCGGCACCGTACGCGCGATGCCTCGCGCACACCGCCCACTCCACGCCGGCTTGTACCACGTCGTGACGGGATCGACGCGACCCGATCCGTTCTTTCGCGACGACATCGACCGTGGCGCGTTCCTCGTCGAGCTCGTCGCCGCGCTTCGCCACGAGCACGCCGTCTGCCTCGGGCTCTGCCTGCTCACGACGCACTACCACCTCATCCTCGACGTTGACGACGGTGCACTCCCGCGGGTCATGCAGCGCGTCAACTGGCGCTACGCCCTCGCCGCCAACCGCCGCCACCGGCGACGCGGCCACGTCGTCGGGCGCAGGTACTTCAGCGTCCCGATCCTCGACGATGCGCACCTCCTTTCCGGCTACCGGTACCTCGCGTGGAACCTCGTGCGTGCCCGCGTCGTGACGCGCCCGCAAGACACGCGCTGGAGCAGCTACGCGACGACCGTCGGCCTTCGCAGCGACTACTCGTTCGTGGACGCGAGGCGCATCGTCGGCATGTTCGGCCGGCCGTACGGGGTCGCAGCGGAGCGCCTCCGCGGTTTCGTCGAGGCGTCTACCGGCGTGTCAGAGCCCGCACCTTGGCCGCCGCGCGTTGCGAGACTGGCGGCCTGAGCAGCTCCCCGGCGACGAGCGTGCCCGATCCGGCGCCGAGACCGGGGCCCGGCCACGTGCTCGCACCGATGTGGAACAACCGCTCGACCGCCGTCGCGTGCCCGGGGCTGCGCGGGAACGGCCGCCAGAGGAAGTTCTGGTCGAGTGCGAGCGAGCCCCCGTACGGATCGCCGTGCCTGAGGTTGACGTTCGCCCGCTCGAGGTCGTGCGGACCGAGCGACACGCGCGCGATGACCGACGACTCGAGGTTCGGGATGTGCCGCGCGAGCCGCCCCTGGATCCGGTCGGCGTAGCGCTCGCGCAGGTCGTCCGTCCACGACCCGTCGCCGACGTCGAGCTCGCCCGCTGCGTCGCCCTTGATCCGCCACGGAAGCTCTTGCAGCTGGATCCAGAGCAGCCCCTTGCCCTCGGGCGCGCGGCTCTCGTCCATCGTCAGCGGCTGGCCGGCGACGACGGTCGCCTCGGCCGGCAGCAGCCCGCGGTCGGCTTCGTTCACCGCCCGCGAGACGCCGTCGAGCCCGGGCGTGACGTGGACGATCGCCGTACGGTTCAGCCGCTCGTCGCCCTCCCAGCGCGCCGGCTCCGACAGCGCGAAGTGGATCTGCATCTCCGAGCGCCCATAGCGGAACCGCCGCGCGCCCTCCCGCACCGGCGGGGGAACGTCCGCGTCGGCGAGCAGCTGCTCGTAGAGCTGCGTCGGCGTCACGCCCGCGATCACCGCGCGCTCGGCCGACACCTCGCCGCCGCCCGCCACGCGCACGCCGACCGCGCGGCCCGACCGCACCACGATCCGCTCGACGTCGACGCCCGTCTCGCAGTCGCCGCCGTTGTCGCGGATCAGCGCGACGAGCGCGTCCGCGAGCCGCGCGCCGCCGCCGCGCGGGATCGGCATGCCGCCTTCCTGCACCGCGACCGCGATCACCTGCGTCATGAACCCCGACGCCGCCGCGTCCGGCCCGAGCCCCGTGTGCAGCACCCACGGAGCCAGCACTCCGTGCGCGCGCTCCGACGCGAACGTCGTCTCGAGCCAGTCGCGGCTCGACTGCAGCACCTCGGCCGTGAACGCGGCGGACCCGCCGCGGCCGAGCCGCCGCAGCGCCTTCGTCGCGAGTGCGAGCCCGGAGGCCGACCACAGCTCGGTACCGAGGACGCCGAACGCGAGGTCGGCGTTGGGGAAGAAGCGCCCGAGCACGCCGGGCCACTCCGGCCCGAGCTCCGCTGCGTTCGCCTCCCCGTTCCGCAGGAGAAATGCGGCGCCGCCGTCGGGGAACGCCGTCGCGGTCGGCAGCTCCGTGTTGAGGTACTCGAGCCCGCGCGCGGCCAGCTCGTCGCCGAGCTGCGCGTGGGCGGCGCCGCCGACCCAGAGCGGATGCCACGCGCTGAAGACGTCGTGGTGGAAGCCCGGCTCGGTGATCTCCGCCGTCCGGATCGCGCCGCCGAGCCAGTCGTTGCGCTCCAGGATGCAAACCCGCCAACCCTGGCGTGAGAGCAGCGCGCCGCACGCGAGCGCGTTGACGCCGCTGCCGACGAGCACGGCGTCGTAGTCAGCCACGCGCGACCAGCTCCCGGAACTCCTCGTCGCTGACGAGCCCGCGCTTCCGCGCGCCGAGCGCCTTCACCTCCCCGAGCAGCTCCGCCCGCCGCTCCTCCGGCACGTCGAGCCCGAGCTCCTCGGCCTTGATCCGGATCGAGTCGAGCCCGCTCTTCTTCCCGAGCACGATCCCGCGCTGCGCGGCGACGAGCGCCGACGAGTACGGCTCGATCGACGGCGGATCGTGGAACTGCGACGCGACGGCGCCGGACTCGCGCCGGAACAGCGTCTCGCCCGTGACCGGCTTCCACGGCTCGAGCGCGTAGCCGGACAGCTCCTGCACGCGTGCCGACACCGCCCGCACGCGGTCGAGCCGCAGGTTCGACTCGACGCCGTAGAGCGCCCGGAGCGTCAGCGCCACCTCGCCGAGGTCGGCGTTGCCCGCGCGTTCGCCCATACCGTTGATCGTCCCCTGCACCCAGCTCGCACCCGCGCGTACGGCGGCGACGGCCGACGCGGTGGCGAGCCCGAAGTCGTTGTGCCCGTGGAAGTGCACCGGCACGCCGGACCCGACCAATTCGACGGTTCTCCCGACCAGCTCCGCCACGGCCTCCGGAGACGCGATCCCGAGCGTGTCGACGACGACGACCTCGCGCGCGCCCGCCTCGACCGCCGAGACGTACACGCGCTCGTAGAAGCCCGGCTCCGCGCGCGTCGAGTCGACGCCGAAGAAGGCCGCGTGGATCCCGTGCTCCGCGGCGAAGCGCATCGCCGCGGTGATCCGTCCGAGCATCGTCTCGCGGTCGACGCCGATCGCGTCGAGCTTCAGGTCGGAGATCGGCGACTCGATCACCGACGCCGGCACGCCGAGCTCGACGAGCGCCTCGAGGTCGGCCGGCACCGCGCGCGAGAAGCCCCACACCTGCGCGCGCAGCCCGGCGGCCGCGATCAGCTCGACCGCGCGCCAGTCGTCGGCCGACACGCGTGGGAACCCCGCCTCGATCCGGTCGACGCCGAGCCCGTCGAGCAGCCGCGCGATCTCGAGCTTCTGCTCCGCGTCGAGCACGACACCGACCGTCTGCTCGCCGTCGCGCAGCGTCGTGTCGTACAGCCCGACGCTGCCGCCGACGCGGTACGCGTCGTTCAGCGTCCCCGTCCAGATCTCGCTCATCCGCAGCGCACGACCCCGTCGGGGAACGGCGACAGCTTCTCGACGCCGTCCGCGGTGACGAGGAAGTTGTCCTCCACGCGCAGCCCGCCGCCGCCCTCCCAGTAGATCCCCGGCTCGAGCGCGAGCACCATCCCCTCCTCGAACGCGCCGCCGCCGGCCTGGTGCGGGTACGGCGGCTCGTGCGCGCGCGCGCCGATCCCGTGGCAGATCGGATGCGACGGCTGCCCGGGATAGCCGGCCGCCGCGATCCCCTCACGGACGAGCACGTCGAGCTCCGCCATCGGCGCGCCGGGCCGGATGAACTCCAGCGCCGCCGAATACACGCCCATCAGCGCGCTCTCCAGCTCCTGATAGTCCTCGCGCAGCTCGCCGATCACGAGGTTCTTCGTGTGATCGGCCCAGTAGCCGTCGGCGCACACCCAGATCTCGAAGAGCACCGGCTCGCCCTCGCGCACGGGCAGGTCGCCGGTGGCCGTGAACGTCTTGATCCCGGGACCGGACCAGACGAGCGAGAACGGCAGGGCGAGGTCGACCTTGCCGTGCCAGCCGGTGCCGGCCCCGTGGACGTAGCCCTGCCAGAGCGCCGCCGCCTCCGACTCCTTCATGAACGGGCGAAGATGCTCGCGCGCGTGGTCCATCGCGGCCGCGGCGATTTCGTTCGCGAGCCGCATCCGCTCGATCTCCTGCGCCGTCTTGATCGCGCGCGCACGCACGAGCAGCGGAGTCGCGTCGGCCGAGCCGTCGAACGCGTCGAACCACGCCTTCGTGTACGTCGTCGGCTCGCCCACCATCCGGTCGGACGCCTGCGTCCCGAGCGAGAGCTCGAGCCCGGCGCGCCCGCGGCCGCGCGCGGCCTCGACCGCCGCATCGAGCGTACGCGCGAGCGGCGGACGCGGGTCCGCCTCGTCGTAGCCGCGCACGAAGCGCACGTCGCCCGTCCACGCGGTCCGAGCCGCGTCCTCCGCCGACGCCTCGAGGCAGATCAGCACCGGCTCGCCCTCGCGCGGGAAGACGCATGCGTCGTAACCCTTCATCCCCCAGAAGCCGGTGAGATAGAGCACGTTGTCGGGCGCCCGGACGACGAGCGCGTCGAGCTTCTCCTCCTCCATCAGCGCGCGCACGCGGTCGAGCTTCGCGTCGTCGCGCGGCCAAGTCACAGGTAGTGCTCCTCGATCCGGCTCGGGTCGCGGTCGGCGTCGACCATCATCCGCACGAGCTCCGGGAAGCGCACCGTCGGCTCCCAGCCGAGCGCGTCCCTCGCCTTCGAGTAGTCGCCGATGAGGATGTCGACCTCGGCGGGACGGAAGTAGCGCGCGTCGACCTTCACGTACTCGCGCCAGTCGAGCCCGGCGTACGCGAACGCCTCGTCGAGGAACTCCTGCACCGAGTGCGTCTCGCCCGTCGCCAGGACGTAGTCGTCCGGTACGTCGGCCTGGAGCATCATCCAGGCGCCCTCCATGTAGTCGCGCGCATAGCCCCAGTCGCGGCGCGCGTCGAGGTTGCCGAGGCGCAGCTCGTCCTGCTCGCCGCGGAGGATCGCGCCGACCGCGCGCGTGATCTTCCGCGTCACGAACGTCGGCCCGCGGCGCGGCGACTCGTGGTTGAAGAGGATCCCGTTGACGGCGTACATGCCGTACGCCTCGCGGTAGTTGCGGGCGATCCAGTAGCCGAAGACCTTCGAGACCGCGTACGGGCTGCGCGGATGGAACGGCGTCTCCTCCGTCTGCGGCGTCTCGCGCACCAGGCCGAACATCTCGCTCGACGACGCCTGGTAGAAGCGGCACTCGACGCCTTCCTCGCGGATCGCGTCGAGCAGCCGCAGCGTTCCCATCGCATCGGCGTCGGCGGTGTACTCCGGCACGTCGAAGCTGACGCGCACGTGGCTCTGCGCGCCGAGGTTGTAGACCTCGTCCGGCCGGATCGTGCGCATCAGCTGGTTGAGGACGGAGCCGTCCGTGAGGTCGCCGAAGACGAGCTCGATGTCGCCGAAGATGTGGTCGACGCGCGCCGTGTTGAACGTGCTCGAGCGCCGGATCATCCCGTAGACCTCGTAGTCCTTCTCGAGCAGGATCTCCGCGAGATACGAGCCGTCCTGGCCCGTGATCCCGGTGATGAACGCCTTCCGCTTCGTCGCCACGAGCCCGTTCTACCAGCGCACGCGCGGCGGCGCGGGCTGACCGTGCCCGTCCTGCCACGAGATCACGGGATTGCGGAGGACGCCGATCCGCTCGATCTCCGCCTCCATCACGTCGCCGGGCCTCAGGTAGAGCGAGGCGGCGTCCTCGCTGAACCCCGCGACGCCGCTCACCGTCCCGGTCGAGACGACGTCGCCGGCCGAATAGCCGAGCGGCGAATAGTGGCTGAGGATCTCTGGGATCGTCGTCGACATCCGGCTCGAGTGCGAGGTCTGGCGCGTCTCGCCGTTGACCCGCAGCTCCATCGCGAGGTCGTGCGGATCGGGGATCTCGTCGGCGGTGACGATCCAGGGGCCGAGCGGGCAGAACGTGTCGATCGCCTTGCAGAACGAGAAGACGCCGGAGCGCATCTCGCGCCGCTGGATGTCGCGCGCCGTGATGTCGTTGAAGACGACGTAGCCCGCCACGTGATCCATCGCCTCCTCCGGCGAGAACCACTTTCCCGGCCTGCCGACGATCACCGCCAGCTCGAGCTCGTAGTCGAGCTCCTCGGTCAGGTGCTCCGGGTAGATGACCGGCTCGTCCGGGCCGACGATCGCGTCGACGTTCTGGAAGAAGACGATCCACGGCGCGATCTCGTGCGACCAGCCGACGCGCTTCGACTCCTCCTCGTGCTCGCGGAAGTTTCCGGCGGTGTGGAAGAACTTCTTCGGGACGATCGGCGCGCGCAGCGTCACGTCCGCGAGCGGCGTGCGCTCGCCCGCGTCGTCGGCGCCGCCGCGCTCGAAGTACTCGCGCATCGTCGGGACGTTCAGTCGGACGACCTCGTCGCCGTCGATGCGCCCGACCTTTCCGTCGTCGTAGGTGACGAGCCTCATCGAGCCTGCAGCCACCTGAGGACGTCGCCGGCGTTCGCGTCGGGCGGGAAGACGGGGTAGAAGACCTTCACGATCCGCGCATTCTCGGCGACGAGCGTGATGCGCTTGTAAAGGGTGAGCCCGGCGATCTCGAACGTCGGCAGGTCGAGCGCCGCGCCGAGGCGCCGCTCCGGGTCGGAGATCACGGGGAACGGCATCCGGTTCCGCTCGGCGAACTCGAGCTGGTCGTCGAGGCTCTGCGCGGACAGGCCGGCGACCGGGACGCCGAGCTCCGGGTAGAGGTCGCGGAACGCGCACGACTGCGGCGTGCAGCCGCGCGCGCCCGGCGTCTCGTCCCAGCCGGGGAGGAGCGGCACTCCGGGCTTGCCCGAGCGCGGGTAGACGTAGATCACGTCGAAGTCGCGGACGTCCACCGGGCCCTGCGACGACTCGAGCACGAGCTCCGGCAGCTCCAGCCCGACGAGGTGGTCCGCACCGCCGTCGTCCTCGGGCACCGGCAGGTCCGGCGGCAGCGAGTACACGTCGGTCATGCGACCCCGCAGACCTCCATGGCGACGCGCGCGTACACCTCGGCCGTGCGCACGAGCCCGTCGATGTCGAGGTTCTCGCCCTTGGCGACGTCCATCAGCCCCGTCGAGGTGCCGTAGTTCACCGTCGGGACGCCGTAGCGCGTGAGCGCGGACGCGTCGCTGAACCAGCGCGTGACGTCGCGGCCCGGCTTCTCGCCGAAGACCGCCTCGTGCGCGGCGTCGATCGCCGAGACGAGCTCGTGCCCCTCGTCGATCTCGGCGCCGGGCGCGGTGACGTAGACCTCGCCCTCGACGACGTAGTCCGGGAACCGCGCCGCGAGCGCGCGCACCATCTCGAGCACCTCGCCGCGCGCGACGCCCATCGGCTTCGTCGGCGGCACGCGCACGTCGAGGAACAGGTCGGTGTGGTGCGGCGTCCGCGAGACGCGCCAGCCGAAGCCGCCCTCGACCGCGCCGACGTTGACGATCGCCTTCGCGCCGCGGTACGCGTTCGACGGGTCGTCTTCCCACGTCGGGATCCACTCCTGCACCGCGGCGAGCACCTCGTGCATCCGGAGGATCGAGTTCTCGCCGCGCCGTCCCTCGCTGAAGGCCGTGTGGATGAAGTCGCCGTGGACGCGGATGCGGAGCCAGAGCGCGCCGAAATGGCCGAGCACGACCTTGCCCTCGGTCGGCTCGCCGAGCAGGCACATGTCGGCGACGCCGCCGTGCGAGACGAGGTAGCGCGTGCCGGCCGCGTAGCCGCGGTACTGCGCGCCGGTCGCGTCGCCGTACTGCGTCTTCTCGATCTCGCCGCACACCGCCGCGATCAGCACGTCGCCGCGCAGCCGGACGCCGGCGTCCCGGAGCGCGCGCACCGCCTCGACGTAGCACGCGAGCGCACCCTTCATGTTCGAGATGCCGAGCCCGTACAGGCGCCCGTCCTCGACGAACGCCTTCGGCTGGAAGCCGGGCACGTCCCTCAGCCACGGCTCGCGGCCGGAGTACGACGTGTCCATGTGCCCGTTGAACATGAGCGACCGGCCGCCGCCCGCGCCCTCCCAGATCCCGAGCGCGTTCGCGCGCCCGTCCTCGACCTGCTGCCACTGCACGTGCAGGTCCATCGGCTCGTAGAGCGAGACCATCAGCTCGGCCATCCCCTGCTCGTCGCCCGTGAAGCTGTGGACGTCGATCATCGCGCTCGCCGTGTCGACGAGGCGGTCGCGGTCGACGCTCACCATGCCTCGTAGCCGCCGATCAGGTCACCGGCATCGACGCCGAGGTCGACGAGCGAGGCCGCCGCAAGCGACGACGAGTAGCCCTCCTGGCACACGAGGCAGAGCCTGCGGCCGACGAGCTCCTCGTCGCACGACTCCGAGGTCGGATCGGCGCGCCACTGGATCACCGAGTACGGAACGTGCTTCGAGCCCGGGATGACGCCGGTCCGCTCGCGCTCGTCGACGGAGCGGAGGTCGACGATCAGCAGGTCGTCGTCGGCGGCCGCCTCCTCGGGCGTGTACCGCCGGATCCGTGAGCGCGCCTCGGCGAGCATCGTGTCTATCCGCGACGGAATTGCGGAAGCACCTTCTCGCCGAACAGCCGGATCTGCTCGTGCCGGTTCGCGCCCCACAGCTCGAGCATGACGTGCGTGCAGCCCGCGTCGCGGTACTCCTCGATCGCCGCGATGCAGTCGGCGGGCGTCCCGGCGATCGGCCTGCACTTGTCGAGCAGCGCGTCGGAGACCTGCGCCTTCGCCGCCAGCCTCCCGCCCTGCTCCATCGCCTCCGCGACGGGGCGGATCTCGTCCTGCTCGATGCCGGCGAGGTCGAGGAGCGTGTCGGCGGCGCCCTGGATGTTCTGCACCTTGTTCGCGAGGTACATGCCGGCGATCTCGCGGGCGCCGTCGCGTCCGGCGTCGCGGTCGCTCTCGTGGATCGAGGCGACGACGGTGCAGCCGACGTCGATGTCGGGGCCGACGTTCCCGCGCGTGTAGCGGACGAAGTCCGGCGTCGTGATCGACGGCGTCAGGCAGCCGTCGGCGATCTCGCCGGCGAGCCGCTGCATCTTCGGCGCGGTCGCGGCGACGTAGACCGGCGGCACCTCGCGCGTCGAGTGCGCGTCGGCCGCGAGCGCGGGGACGTCGGCGCTCCACGTGTCGCCGTCGTACTCGAACCGCTCGCCGCCGAGCACGCCGCGTGCGATCGTCACCGCGTCGCGCATCGGGCCGAGCGTCTTCGTCGTCTGGGTCTTCGTGTTGTTGAGGAAGATCTTCGACGTCCCGAAGCCGAGGATGAAGCGGCCCGGGCCGGCGGCCTCCTGCACGACGCGTGCGTCCATCGCCGCCTGCACGGGATGGCGCGTCGAGGCGGCGATGATCCCCCAGCCGATCGTCAGCCGCTTCGTCTCGCGCCCCATCAGAGCGGCCACCCCGGTCGACGAGCGCGCCTCCATCCCGTGCTTGCGCCACCACGGGTACGCCTCGGCGAGCCAGATCGTGTCCATGCCCGCGTCGTCCATCGCCCGCGCCGACGCGAGCATCTCGTCGAGCGGCTCCATCGTCAGCTGCATGACGCCGATCCGGAACGGAACCGCCATCAGCTCGAGCCGGCGCTCGCCTCCTGCACCTGCTTGTCGAGCGCGGCGAGCACGCCCTCGACCTGCTGGTTCACGATCGGCTGGAGCACGCGCTGGCCCATCGAGCCGACCGGGCCGGCGATGTGCACCTCGGCCGCCCAGTTCATCGTCGTGGCGCCGTCGGGCGCGTCGGAGAGCTCGAATTTCGTCTGCATGTTCATCATCGCGCCGACGCCCTGGCCCTTCATCTTCATCACCGCGAACTCGGGCTCGCGCTCCTCGGTCTTCTCCATCGAGACCTTCATCTTCAGGCCGCCGAGCCCGAGCGGGACCTTGACGTTCGCGGTCCAGTGCTTGTCGTCCTGGACGTCGAAGCTCTCGACGCCCGGCATCGTCTTCGCCATCGACGCGGGATCGTTCAGCACCTTCCAGACGATCGCGCGCGGCGCCGCGAACGTCCGCTCGCCCTCGACGTTCATCGGACCTCCACGAGCTCGCGGGTCGTCTCCGGGTGCTGCAGCATCTCCCAGACGCGGTGGTAGGGGTTCGAGCTGTCCCAGACGATCGCGTCGCCGTGGCCGCGGAGCGCGTCCTGCACCGCCGCGCACACGGCGTGGATGCCGGCGCCGCCACCCTCGCCCATGCCCTTCGTGCCGAGGGGCGTGAACGGGGACGGGCTCTCGATGCTGCCTGTCCGGAGCGGCGGCACGTCCATCGCGTGCGGCACGTGGTAGTCGTAGAAGTTGGGCGTCAGCAGGTTCCCGTCCTCGTCGTACTCGAACACCTCGTGCACCGCGGCGCCGAGCGCCTGCGCGGTCGCGCCCATCACCTGGCCCTCGACGATCTGCGGGTGGATCCGCCTGCCGCAGTCGTCGACGGCAGCGTAGTCGACGATGTCGTAGTAGCCCGTCTCCGGGTCGATCTCGACGACGGCGACGTGCACCTGCGCCGCGTACGTCAGCGTCAGGTTGCCGAACTTCCGCTCGACGTCGGGGACCTGGAACGGCGGCCGGTAGACGTAGCGGCAGTTGAGCGTGACGCCGAGATCCTCCGGCAGGCCCGCGTTGTTCGCGTTGATGATCGCGCCGCACGCCACGAACGGGAGGAACGCCTCGGGGTTGTCCGCGATCCGGACGCCGCCGTCGGCGAGCTCGAGCGCCTCGGCGGGCACGCCGCCGAAGACGGCGCCCGCGAGCTTCTTGATCTCGGCGGCGAGCATCTCCGTCGCGCCCTTCACCGCGCTGAGCCCGGTGACCGCGAACTGGCTCGCGTACGTCCCCGAGAAGCCTGCGTGCGAGTTCCAGTAGCTGTCGTGCCCGGCGCGGACGTGCACGTCGTCGGGCGAGCACTGGAGGATGTCGGCGACGACCTGCGCCGCGGTCGTCTCGTGGCCCTGTCCCTGCGGCGTCGTCCCGAGCGTGACGACGATCTCGCCGAAGATGTCGAGCTTGACCGTCGCCACCTCGTTGTTCCCGGAGAACTGCAGCTCCGGGTTGATCATCCGCGACTGGCCGAAGTTGTTCGTCCCGGAGTCGAGCGTCGAGCCGATGCCGAGGCCGAGGAGCTTCCCGCGCCCGGCGGCCTCCGCCTTGCGGGCGTCGATTCCGTCGTGGCCGATCAGGTCGAGCGCGACGTCGAGCATCCGCGCGTAGTCGCCGGAGTCGTAGACGCAGCCGTTCGGCGTCTCGTACGGCATGTCCTCGGCCCGGATGTAGTTGCGCTTCCGCACCTCGACCGGGTCGAGCCCGAGCTCGTGCGCGACGATGTCGATCACGCGCTCGGTGAACCAGAGGTGCTGCATGCGCGAGTAGCCGCGGTTCGGCGAGACGGGCGCCTTGTTCGTGGCGACCTGCGTGAACTCGAGCCGGATGTGGCGCCAGCGGTACATGCCCGGCGTCACCTGCGCCCAGATCACGCCGCCGAGCGGCTCGTAGCGAAGCCACGCGCCCGCGTCGTCGAGCGCTTTCGTCCGGAAGCCGAGCAGCGTCCCGTCGCTCTTGACCGCAACCTCGGTGTCGTGGAACCAGCGCTCGTTCCCGTGCGACATGGACAGATGGAAGTCGGTGCGCCACTCGGTCCACTGGACCGGCCGGTTCAGCTTGCGCGCGAGCAAGCAGCAGACGACGAGCTGCGGATGCGAGGTGATCTTGTTGCCGAAGCCGCCGCCGATGTCCTGCGTGACGAAGCGCAGCTTGTCGAGGCCGACGCGCATCGCCGGGCCCATCATGATCGCGGCGAACCCGGGGAACTGGTTGTTCGTGTGGATCGTCCACTGGCCCGTGCCGCGGTTGAACTCGACGAGCGCGCCGTCGGTCTCGAGCGGCGTCGAGTTGAAGCGGTGGAAGTGCAGCTCCTTGATCGAGACGACCTTGTCCGCCTCGGCGAACGCCGCGTCGAGGTCGCCCCATTCGTAGACGCCTTCCCACATCAGGTTCGAGCCGGAGTCGTCGTGGAGGATCGGCGCGCCGCCGTCCTGCGCGCGCCGCGCGTCGGTGACGGCGTCGAGCGGCTCGTATTCGACCTCGACGAGCTCCGACGCGTCGCGCGCGAGCTCGCGCGTCTCGGCGACGACGGCGACGACGGCCTCGCCGACGTAACGCACCTTCCCGACGGCGAGCGCGTAGTCCTTCAGGTGCGCGCCCGGCGGCGTCGAGAGCTGGAAGAACGGATCGGTGACCGCTGCGACCTCTTCGCCGGTCAGCGTCCCGTAGACGCCCTTGATCGCCTCCGCCCTCGACACGTCGATGGAGGTGATGTGCGCGTGGGCGTACGGGGAGCGGACGAAGAAGACGTAGCCCATGCCGTGGCGCTTGACGTCGTCGACGAAGACGCCCTCGCCCTGGACGAGCCGCTTGTCCTCCTTGCGCGGGACGCTCTGTCCGGCCCAGCCCTTCTGCGGGACGGCGACCTTCTCCGGGGTGACGACCGTGTTGCTCATGCGCCGCCCGCCGCCTTCACGGCCTCGATGATGTTCCAGTAGCCGGTGCAGCGGCAGATGTTGCCCTGGAGCGCCTTCCGCACCTCGGCCTCGCTCGGGTTCGGGTTGGAGCGCAGCAGCGCCGTCGCGCTCATCAGCATCCCCGGCGTGCAGTAGCCGCACTGGAGCGCGTGGTGGTCGCTGAACGCCTGCTGCAGCGGCGTCAGCTCGCCCGACTCGGACAGTCCCTCGACCGTCTCGATCGTCGCGCCGTCGGCCTGGACGGCCAGGAGCATGCAGCTCTTCAGCAGCACGCCGTCGACGATCACCGAGCACGCGCCGCAGTTGCCGGTGTCGCAGCCGATGTGGCTGCCCGTCAGGTCGAGGTCGTCGCGGATGAAGTGGATCAGCAGCTTCCGCGCCTCGACCTCGCGCTCGTACTCGACGTCGTTGATCGTGACGGTGATCGCCCGCGAGGACTCCATCACGCGCTCGCTCTCTCCGTCGCCTGCCGGACGGCGCGGACGGCGAGCACCTCGGCGAGGTGCGCGCGGTACGCGCTCGACGCGTGCACGTCGGACGGCGCCTCGAAGCCGGCGCCGCGGACCGCGTCACGCACCGCGTCGTCGTCCGCGGACGCAGGATGGACGAGCACCGGCGTCGCGGCGACGCAGCCGACGGCGACGCGCAGCGAGCCGTTCACGCTCGCGGCGGCATTCGCGATGCAGGTTCCGTCGACGCCGAGCGTGACGGCGGCGAAGCCGTCGTGCCTGCCCGCCGGGATGACGATCCGCGTCAGCAGCTCGCCCGGCCCGACGGCGGTGAGGTAGACGCCGATGAAGAACTCCTCGGCCGGGACGAGGCGCTCGCCGCCCGCGCCGGCGATCGTCATCTGCGCGCCGATCGCGGTGAGGAGGGGCGGCAGGTGGTTCGTCGGGTCGTTCGCGCAGATGTTGCCGCCGATCGTGCCGCGGTTCCGCACCTGGACGTCGGCGATCTGCGCGCAGACCTCGCCGAGGATCGGGCGGGCCCGCGCCTCGGCCGAGGCGCAGATCTCGGCATACGTCGTCATCGGCCCGATCGAGAGCGTGCCGTCGGCCCCGAGCTCGATCCCCTTCAGCTCCTCGAGCCCGTTCAGGTCGACGAGCGCGTCGGGCGAGGCGGCGCGCGCCTTCATCACGTTGACGAGCGTCTGCCCGCCCGCGAGCGCGCGCGCCCCGTCGTTCGCCGCGAGGATCGTCAGCGCCTCGGCGACCGACGACGGCTTCGCGTACTCGACCTCGCGCAGCAGCATCGGCGCGATCCTACGTGCGCCGATAGCGGCGTTGCAAGCCGCATTTTATTTTGTGTCAGACAGCCGCGCTACGAGCCGGAGACGGCCGGTTCGGGCGGCTCGACGTGGATCCGCGTCTTCGCGTCCCTCAGCGTCCCGCCGGAACGGCCGGAGCGGACGGCGAGGATCTCGGCGAGCATCGAGAGCGCCGTCTCGGCCGGCGAGTCGGCGCCGATGTCAAGCCCGCACGGGCCGGAGATACGGTCGAGGTCGGCCTCGGCGACGCCGGCCTCGAGCAGCCGCTCGCGCCGCCGCTCCTGGTTCCGCCTCGAGCCGAGCGCGCCGATGTAGAACGCGTCCGTCCGGAGCGCGCCGCTCAGCGCCGGGAGGTCGAACTTGTCGTCGTGGGTGAGCACGACGACGGCGGTGCCGATGTCGGGCTTCACGTGCTCGAGCGCCTCCTCGGGCCAGGAGACGAGGATCTCGTCCGCGCTCGGCAGTCGCTCGCGCGTGGCGAAGCGCCCGCGCGCGTCGGCGACGATCGTCGTCCAGCCGAGCAGCTTCGCGCCGCGGCAGAGCGCCTCGGCGGTGTCGACCGCGCCGATGATCAGCAGGCGCGCCGGCGGCGCGAACACGTCGGCGAACACCGTCTGCTCGCCGTGCGGGACGACGTGGCTGCGGCCGTGGCGGATCGCGTCCGGCGCGAGCTCGGCGAGCTCGGCGGGGCCGTCGCCGAGGGTCGTGCCGTCCTCGCGCACGAGCAGCTTCGCGCCGGTGCCCGGGCCGCTGACGATCGTGAGGACGACGGCGCGGCCGCCCTCTTCGACGATCCGGTGCAGCTCCTCGTAGATCAATCGAGCGGCTCGACGAAGACGTCGATCTCGCCGCCGCACGGCAGCCCGACGCCGAGCGCCATGTCGTCGGAGATCCCGTAGGTGAGGAGCCGGGCCTCGCCGCCCGCGAGCACCTCCTGCGCGACGAGGCAGACGTCGCTCTCGACGCAGCCGCCGGAGACGGACCCGGCGAGCTCGCCGCTCTCGCTGACGGCGAGCTTCGACCCGACCGGCCGCGGCGCCGACTTCCTCGTCGCCACGACGGTCGCGATCGCGACCTTCTCGCCCTTCGCCCGCCAGCGGTCTATGTCGGACAGAAGCTCTTTCATGCCCTAAGGCTAGCTCAGCGGCCGAGGTACGCCTTGCGGAGGTCCTCGTCCTCGCGGAGATCCGCCGCCTTGCCCTCGAGCACGAGCCGGCCGGTCGAGAGGACGTAGCCGCGGTCGGCGATGGAGAGCGAGACGTTCGCGTTCTGCTCGACGACGAGCATCGCGACGCCGGCGTCGTTCACCTGCTTGATGATCTCGAAGCTCCGCTCGACGAGGATCGGCGCGAGCCCCATCGACGGCTCGTCCATCAGCAGCAGCTGCGGCTTCGCCATCAGCGCGCGGCCCATCGCCACCATCTGCTGCTCGCCGCCTGAGAGCGTCCCCGCGAGCTGCCCGCGCCGCTCGTGCAGGAGCGGGAACAGCGTGTACACGCGGTCGAAGTCCTCCTTCGTGCCGCCGCCGTGCAGGTACGCGCCCATCTGGAGGTTCTCGAGCACGGTCATCGGCCCGAACAGCCTCCTGTTCTCGGGGACGATCGCCATGCCCTTGCGGATCCGGTAGCTCGTCGAGCGGGTCGTCACGTCCTCGCCGGCGAACCGCACGGTTCCGTTGCGCGGCTGGACGATCCCGAGGATCGTCTTCAGCGTCGTCGACTTCCCGGACGCATTGCCGCCGAGGAGGCACACGAGCTCGCCTTCCTGCACCTCGAGGTTCAGGCCCTGGAGGATGTGGATCGGCCCGTAGAACGTGTCGACCGCGTCGAGGCGGAGCAGCGGCTGTCCGTTCACGGCGCTCATTTCGTCGTCGCGGCGGAGGTGCCGAGGTATGCCTCCACGACGCGCGGGTCGGTCGCGACCTGCTCGAAGGTGCCCTCGGAGATCTTCTCGCCGTGGTCGAGCGCAACCACCCTGTCGGAGATCCCCTCGACGACGTGCATGTCGTGCTCGATCACGAGGATGGTGAAGCCGCCCTCGGTGCGAAGCCGCCCGATCAGCTCCGTGATCTCGTGCGTCTCGACGGGGTTCATCCCCGCAGCGGGCTCGTCGAGCAGGAGCAGCCGGGGCTTCGTCGCCGTCGCGCGCGCGATCTCGAGCCGCCGCCGGTTCGCGTACGAGAGGCTGTACGCGGGCTGGTCCCAGCGGTAGCCCATCAGCCGTTGCCCGAAGAACGACAGACGCTCCTCCGCGAGCCGCTGGATCTCCTTCTCCTCGCGCCGCATCCCCGGCGTGCGCAGGACGGAGCGGAGGATGCCCGCATGCGTGTGCGAGTACGCGGCGGCCATGACGTTCTCCTTCACCGTCATGTTCAGGAACAGGCGCAGGGTCTGGAAGGTGCGGGCGATCCCGCGCGCCGTGATCTGGTGCGCGTCGAGGCCGACGATGCTCATCCCCTCGAAGCGGATGTCGCCCGCGTCCGGCGCGTAGATGCCGGTGACGAGGTTGAAGAGCGTCGTCTTCCCGGCACCGTTCGGGCCGATCACGCTGACGATCTCGCCCTCGTCGACGTGGAGGTCGAGCTCCTGGATGACGTTGAGGCCGCCGAAGTGCTTCGACACCTTCTCGAGCTCGAGCAGCCTCGCCATCAGACGATCTCCACCCGCGCGGCGCCGAGCAGCCCCTGGGGCCGCACGTTCATGAGGACGATGAGGATGACGCCGACGAGGATCAGGCGCGTGATGCTCGGCTCGACGACGAGCCGGTTCTGCCAGACGAACGCTGTGAGGTACAGCGTCGGGATCATCGCGATCCAGAGCAGGATCGGCTTCAGGAGCATCAGCCCCAGCACGGCGAAGACGAGGATGACGAATGCGACGTTGCCGATCATCTGCGGATTCGACGGGTGCAGCACCCACTGGTTCAGCCATTCGCCGAGCCAGCCGCCGATCGTCGGCTCGCCCTCGGTCCAGCGCGGGAACCACTGGTTCGCGATCGCGATGAGGACGTAGCCGAGCCCGATCGTCCCGCCGAGGACGATCACGACCCACCTCCAGGGCCGCACCTTCGCGACGATCGAGGCGACGATGAGGGTGTAGAAGATCCACGTCGCGTGGCCCGGCGTGCGCAGCGCCTCGAGCGAGACGTTGACGACGATCGCGCCGATGATGACGCCGCCGAGGCTGCCGGCGCCGCCGAGGATCAGCATCGCGTAGACGATGATCAGCGTCGGCGTGTAGAAGTCCGCGGCGAAGACGGCGGTGTTGAGCCCCGCGAAGAGCGTGCCCGCGAGACCGCCGATCGCCGCGGAGATCGCGAACGCGACGAGCTTGAGCCGGTTCACCGGGATGCCCATCAGCTCAGCCGCGAGCGGGTCCTCGCGCAGCGACTTCCAGGCGCGGCCCGTGCGCGAGGTGTCGATGAGGAACACCGCGGTCAGCGAGAGCAGGAAGACGACGAGCGCGACGTAGTAGTAGCCCTGGACCGAGCCGATCTTCAGGCCGGCGAGATCCCAGTTGTCGATGTCCACGATCCCGTTCGGTCCGCCCGTCACGTCCCAGCTGTGGTGTCCGATGCCGAGCAGCGAGATGCGGCTGCCGTTCTGGAAGACGGTGTAGAACAGCTGCCCGAAGAAGAGCGTGACGATCGCCAGGTAGTCGCCGACGAGCCGCCGCGACGGCAGCGCGACGAGGAGGCCGAGCAGCCCGGTCGCGACGACCGCGATCGGCACGACGAAGAGCGTGTCCCAGTGCAGCCCGAAGTGCGGCGACGCGAGCATCGCGTACAGGTACGCGCCGAAGCCGAAGAAGGCGATGTAGCCGAGATCGAGGAGCCCCGCGTAGCCGACGACGACGTTCAGGCCGAGGCAGAGCAGCATGTAGAGCAGCGTGTCGAAGCCGACGCGGATGACGTAGCCGTTGCTCGTCAGCGCCGGGATCAGCGCCGCGGCGACGCCGAAGGCGACGTAGAACGCCGGCCGCGGCGTCCGTTCGATCTCCCGCTGGAGCCGCCCGAGCGGGCCGCTGAGCCGCTCGCGCCGCTGCTCGTGCGTGGCGACCCAGTCGTCGACGCCGACGCGGATCCCGGGCTCGCCCTCGTCGGGCCGCGCCGGGATCTTCGGGATCTCCTGGCCGCCGTCCATCAGACTTTCTGCACCGCCGCTCGCCCGAGAAGTCCGCTCGGCCGCACGAGCATGACCACGATGAGGATCGCGAACACGATCGCCTGCTGGAACGTCGACGAGACGTAGCCGGTCGCGAACGACGACGCGAGCCCGATCACGAGCCCGCCGAGCACCGCGCCCGGGAGGTTCCCGATCCCGCCGACGACGGCCGCGGTGAACGCGAACAGCCCGGCCTGGAAGCCCATGTACGGCCAGAGCTGCTGGTAGACGAGGCAGTTGAAGACACCGGCGGCGCCCGCGAGCGCGGAGCCGATGAAGAACGTGACGACGATCACGCGGTCGACGTCGATGCCCATCATCGAGGCGGCCTCGCGGTCGAACGAGGTCGCTCGCATCGCCTTCCCGGTCTGCGTCGAGCGGACGAAGAAGCTCAGCAGGACGACGAGGAGGAGCGCCCCGACGACGACGATGATCTGCGCGAGCGCGACGTGGACGCCGCTCGGCAGCGTGAAGCCGTTCGACCAGAGCGATCCGTTGTTCCAGGCGTACGTGTTGTAGCTCTGGAACTGCGCGCCGAGCACGAGCTGGGCCGAGTTCTCGAGGAAGAAGGCGACGCCGAGCGCGGTGATCAGCGGCGCGATCCGGGGCGCGTTGCGCAACCTCCGGTAGGCGAACCGCTCGATCATCACGCCGAGCACACCGCCGCCGAGCATCGCGGCCGCGAACATGAGGACGAGCAGCACCGCGATGTTGATGCTGAGCGCGGTCGCACCGCCGAACACCGTGATCAGGCCGAAGCCGATGAACGCACCGACCATGTAGACGTCGCCGTGCGCGAAGTTCAGGAGCTTGAGAATCCCGTAGACCATCGAGTAGCCGAGCGCGATCAGGGCGTAGACGCTGCCCTGCGTGATGCCGACCACGAGCTCCGTGAGGAAGAGGTTCCAGTTCATCGGGACTCAGATGCTGAACGGGGCGCGGCTGTGATGCAACCGCGCCCCGTCCGACGAACCGATCGAGCTAGCCGACGGTCTTGTAGCTGCCGTCGCTCTGGATCTTGAAGATGTAGAACTTCGCCCCGGCGACGTCGCCGTTGGCGGTGAAGCTGATCCCCGTGCCGAAGATCGTCTTGGCGAGCTTGACCTTCGCCAGATCCTTGCGGACCTCGGCGCGGCTGATCTTGTTGTCCGAGCACGCCGTCGCGATCGCCGCCGCGTACATCTGGGCGAGGACGTAGTTCGGCGCCCCGAACGGCGTCGTGCCGCCCGAGAACATCTTGTGGTACGCCGCCACGAGCTTCGCGTTCGACGCGATCGTCGTCACGTCGGGGGCGAAGAACGAGACGTACGCGCCCGCCGTGTTGAACTTCGACGAGTCGAACGTGCCGTCGCTGCCGAACACGACCGCCGACTTGCCCTGCGCCTTCAGCTGCTGCGCGAAGAGCTGGGCCTGCGAAGCGAGCTGGAAGGGCAGGAAGACGACCTTCGCCGAGCCGGCCTTCGCCACGAGGGACGAGAAGTCGGTCGCCGACTGGCTGATCGACTCGCGGTCGACCTTGACGCCCTTCGCGGCCAGCGCCGCGCCCACGATGTCGGCGAGGCCGGTCGAGTACGACTCCTGGTCGTCGACGACCATGACCGTGTCGCCCGACTTCACGCCGAGCGTCTTCGCCATGTAGTTCGCGTCGGTCGGGCCCTGGACGCCGTCGTTCGGGACGTCACGGAAGAAGTAGCCCTTGTACTGGCCGTTCGTCAGCGACACGCGCGTGGCCGAGCCCGAGGCGAACGCGAGGCCGGCCTTCTGGAGGATCGGCGCAGCGGCCTGAACCTCGTCGCTGCCCGCCGGTCCGATCACGCCCATGATCGAGGCGTTCGAGGCGAACGACTGCGCGACCGTCGATGCCTTCGACGGGTCGAGCTGCGTGTCGCCCTGGACGAGCTTGAGCTTGACCTTGTTCGCCTTGCTGGCGTTCCACTGTGCGATGAAGAACTGCGCCCAGTGGAGCTGGTCGCTGCCGATCGAGCCCGCCGGGCCGGTGACCGGCACGAGCATGCCGATCTGGACGGCCTTCGAGCAGGATGCCGTCGCAGCGGCCGCGGACGCGCTCGACGCCGGACGCGCCGATGCAGCGGTGACGATCGCGAGCAGCGCAACACCTGCAGCCGCCGCGACCAGACCAACCCTCCTCAACATCAATGCCTCCTTGTGGATTGCCCCGGTTTAGACGCTCGCCAGACCGCTCCGGTTGGAGCGGCGTCCGGAAACCGAGGTCGCGCACTGTAACCCAAATGCGTCAGCCCGACCCGGCCGGAAGCCCCGGAGGTAGGCTCACGAACCGATGCGGTACTGGCTGGACAGGGGCGCCGAGGCGGCCGAGGCGGCGCCGGACGGAGTCGAGACGACCGCGCTGTTCGGCGCGGACCGCGGCTGCGTGGAGTTCGACCAGCGCGTGCTGCGGTTCACCGGGCCGTGCGCCGAGCGCCGCGACGACGGCTCGGACGAGGTGCTGTACGTCCTGGCTGGGCACGGCGTGGCGACGATCGGCGGCGAGCGCCACGACCTGGCCGCCGGCGCCGGCGCCTACGTCGCGCGCGGCACGGCGTGGCGGGTCGACGACGCCGCCGGGCTCGACGTCCTCTCCGTCGTCGTCCACGACCCGCTGCCGGCGGACGGCGCGACCCACGCGCTCGTCCACGTCGAGGGCGAGCGCGGCGGCGCAACCGCCGGGCGCGAGTTCCGCCTGCTGGCGACGCCCGAGGTCGGCTGCCGTTCGGTGACGCAGTTCGTCGGCTACATCCCCGTGGGCCGCGCACCCGACCACTTCCACGCGTACGACGAGGTCGTCTACGTCCTCGCCGGCTCCGGCGAGCTCCACATCGGCGGCGAGAGCCGGCCGCTCCACCCGGGCGCGTCCGTCCATCTGCCCGCGCGGCTCGTCCACTCGCTCGAGAACAGCGGGCCGGGGACGATGGAGGTGCTCGGCGTCTTCCGTCCGGCCGGCTCTCCGGCGGAGGCGTACTACCCGGACGGGACGGCGGCCGTCGTGCCCGGGAGCGACGCCTGATGCCGCGGATCGAGCGCACCGCCGAGGTGGTCTGGGAGGGGAACGTCGCCCGCGGTGCGGGCGCGATCTCCGCCGGGACGAGCGGCGCCTTCTCCGGCCTCGGCTTCTCGCTGCCGACGCGGATCGGCGCGGCCGAGGGGAAGACGAGCCCGGAGGAGCTGCTCGCGGCGGCGCACGGCGGCTGCATCGCGATGTCGCTCGCGAGCGAGCTGACGCAGGCGGGGACGCCGCCCGGCCGCCTCGACGTCACGTGTCTCGTCGTCATGGACGAGGTCGAGGGCCAGGGCCACCAGATCGTCGCCTCGCACGTCGAGATGGTCGCGGCGGCCGACGGCCTCGACGACGCGGGCCTCCAGGCGGCCGTCGCCAAGGCCGACGAGGGCTGCCCGTTCTCGAGCCTGCTCCGCCGCGCCGGCGTCGACGTCGTCGTCTCGGCCCGCGTCGGCTGAGCCGCGTGGAGTTCGCGGAGCTCGTCCGCGCCCGGCGGACGCACAAGGAGTTCGGGCCCGAGCCCGTGCCGCGGGAGACGATCCTCGAGCTGGTCGAGCTTGCGCGGCTCGCGCCGAACCACCACCTGACGCAGCCGTGGCGGTTCCGGGTGCTCGGCCCGGAGACGCTCGCGCGGCTCCAGGAGGCGGCGGGCCCGAAGGAGGCGGCGAAGCTCGAGCGGGCGCCGACGCTCGTTCTCGTCACCGCAGCTCTCAGCGGCGACCTCGTCCAGGACGAGGAGGACGTCTGCGCGACCGCGGCGGCGATCACGATCGTGCTGCTCGCGGCGACGGAACGCGGACTCGCCTCCTATTGGCGCAGCCCCGGGGTGCTCCGCACCCGTGCCGGCCGCGAGGCGGTCGGCGTCCCGGACGGCGAGCGGGTGCTCGGCCTGCTCCACCTCGGCGCTCCGGCCCGCGAGCCGGCCCCGCGCGAGCGCGAGCCTGTGGACACCGTCGCCGCCTTTCTCCCGTAGCCCGCCCGGGCCGCGCCCGGGCGGGACACCTCCCGGTGTCAGACACGAATCGAGACACGAATCGAGGAAACCGCTCGGTTATTCGGTGCGCCGTGTCCGGGCGGGACACGGCCCGGTGTCAGACACGCGTAACGGAGGTGTCACGCGTTCCTCGCAGACGTTCCACAGGTGGAGCCGGTTCCGGGGCGGTTCCGGGATCGGCCCGGGCCCTTCCGGATGGCCGCCGGCGCCGCGCGGCGCGATCCTCTGGTCGATCATTCCGACTGGAGGAGAGATGACCGAGACCACCGACACCGTCACGGGCCCCGCCGCCGAGCCGCGGCGGCTGACGCGCAGCCGGGAGAACCGCTGGCTCGGCGGCGTCAGCGGTGGCCTCGGCGAGTACTTCGACCTCAACCCGCTCGTCTACCGGATCGCGTTCGCCGCACTCGCGCTCGCGGGCGGCACGGGGATCCTGCTCTACGTCGCCGCGTGGCTCGTCATCCCCGACGAGGGCGCCGAGGACTCGATCGCCGCGACCGCGCTGAAGCAGCACCGCGACCGGCCCTGGCTCGTCGTCGGGGTCGGCCTGCTCGCGTTCGGCGCCGTCCTCGCGCTCTCGGAGGCGCGCTTCTGGCCGAGCCCGGGGAACCTCTGGCTCGCCGCCGCGCTCGGCGGCGCCGCGATCGTCTGGTGGCAGGTCAGCACGCGCGGACCGGCGCGGAAGGCCGCCTCCGCAGAGCAGCCCGCCGCGGCCGGCGGGCCGGCGCCGGCAGGGCCGCGGAAGCGCTCGCTCCTCCCGGCCGCGACCGGGCTCCTCATCCTCGGGCTCGGCGTCGTCGGACTGCTGGACGCGACCGGCGCCGTCCACGTCGACTGGCGGATCGCCCTCGCCGCCGCCGCGATCGCGCTCGGCGTGATCGTCGCGATCGGCGCGTTCACCGGTCAGGCGATCGCCGGCGTCGTCGTCCTCGGCCTCGGCGTCCTCGCCGCGCTCGCGCTCGCATTCGCCATCCGCGTGCCGCTCTTCTCCGGGATCGGCAACGAGTCCGCGCATCCGACCTCCGTCGCGGGGCTCCACTCCAGCTACGAGCACGGGATCGGGAACTTCGACGTCGACCTCAGCGACGTCCCGCTCCCGGTCGGCAGCACCGAGGTGAAGACGACGCTCGGGATCGGCAACCTGACGGTGCGCGTGCCGCAGGACGTCACCGTCCAGGCGGACGGCCGTGCGAGCGCCGGCGACGTCCGACTGTTCGGACGCGACGACAACGGCACCCACGTCCACGCGAGCGTCGTCGAGACGGGAACGCACCCCCTCCGCGTGCTCGTGCTCGACGCGCGCGTCGGGCTCGGCGAGCTGAAGGTCGAGCGCGGGTGAGCAGCGGGCCGCTTCGCCTTCCGGTCGCGCTCCCGTCCGTCTCCCGGTCGGAGCGCGGCCGCATCCTGGCGGGAGTCTGCGCCGGGATCGCGGAGCGGCTCGCGGTCGACCCGACGCTCGTCCGGCTGACGTTCGCGCTGCTGACGTTCGCGGCCGGCGCAGGCGTCGTCGCGTACCTCGGCGCGTGGACGCTGCTGCCCGCGCCCGGCGTCGAGTCGGTGTCGAAGTGGCGCCGGATCGCCGGCGTCGTCCTGATCGTGTGGGCGGTCGTGCTCGCGCTCCACGGCCTCGGGCTCGCGGGCTCGCTCGTCTGGCCGCTCGCGCTCGCCGGCGCCGGGCTCGTGATCGCCGCGGGCGGGGTCTCCTACGGCCTGCACCCGCGCGCCGCGCGGATCCTCGCCGCGGTGCTCGTGCTCGCCGGCGTGATCGTCTTCCTCGGCGACAACACGCGTGGCAGCGCGTCGACGCTGCTCGCGCCGGGCGCCGTCGCGGTCGCGCTCCTGCTCGTGCTCGGCCCGTGGGCGTTCCGGCTCGCACGCGAGCGCGACGCGGAACGGGCCGAGCGCATCCGCACCCAGGAGCGCGAGGAGCTCGCCGCCCGCGTCCACGACTCCGTCCTCCAGACGCTGGCGCTGATCCAGCGGGAGCCGAACGACGCGCGCCGCGTGGCGACGCTCGCACGCCGCCAGGAGCGCGAGCTGCGCGCCTGGCTCTACCCGAGCGGCGAGCCGACCGAGGACGGCATGCTCGCCGGCGCCCTCGACACCGCCGCCGCGGAGATCGAGGAGCTGCACGGCGTTCGCGTCGAGGTCGTGCGCACGGGCGACGCGCCGCTCGACGAGCGCACGCGCGCGCTCGTGCTCGCGGCGCGTGAGGCGATGGCGAACGCGTCGAAGCACTCCGGCGCCGCCGAGGTCTCCGTCTTCCTCGACGCCGACACGAAGCACGTCGCGCTCTTCGTCCGCGACCGCGGATCCGGCTTCGACCCCGACACCGTCGCCGACGACCGCCGCGGCATCGCCGACTCGATCCGAGGGAGGATGGAGCGCGTGGGCGGTATCGCGCGCATCGTCTCCTCGCCCGGCGAGGGCACCGAGGTCGAGCTCGAGCTGCCGGAGGCTTCCTGATGAGCCGCCCGCTCCGCCGCGTCGTCCTGGTCGACGACCACGATCTCTTCCGCGCCGGCGTGCGGAGCGAGCTCGGGCCGACGGTCGAGATCGTCGGCGAGGCCGGCTCGGTGCTCGAGGCGGTGCCGCTGATCAAGGAGCTCGATCCCGACGTCGTGCTCCTCGACGTCCATCTCCCGGACGGCGGCGGCCAGGCGGTGATCCTCCAGGTCGCGCCGGAGCGGCCGGGCGTGAAGTTCCTCGCGCTCTCCGTCTCGGACGCGGCGGAGGACGTGATCGGCGTCATCCGCGCCGGCGCGCGCGGCTACGTGACGAAGACGATCTCCGGCGACGAGCTGACCGAGGCGGTGCACCGGGTCGCCGACGGGGACGCGGTCTTCTCGCCGCGGCTCGCCGGCTTCGTCCTCGACGCGTTCCGCAGCGGTGAGGCGAGCGCCGACCCCGAGCTCGACCAGCTGACGGCGCGGGAGCGCGAGGTGCTCCAGCTGATCGCGCGCGGCTACCGCTACAAGGAGATCGCCGCGCGGCTGCACCTCTCCGCGCGGACGGTCGAATCGCACGTCTCCGCGGTGCTGCGCAAGCTCCAGCTCTCGAACCGCAACGAGCTGACGCGCTGGGCGGCCCAGCGGCGGCTGATCTAGGTCGTCGCCTGCGGCGCGGGCCGCAGGTACAGGTACTCGTACGCGAGTGCCGCGACGAGGCCCCCGAGCGCCGGCCCGACGTAGTAGATCCACGCGTTCGACCAGTGGCCCGAGACGAGCTCCGGCCCGAACGCGCGCGCCGGGTTCATCGCCGCGCCCGTGATCGGACCGCCGACGAAGACGTCGATCGAGATGATCAGCCCGATCGTCAGCCCGGCCACCGCCTTGAACGCGCCGCGCGGGTCGACGGCGGTCGCGAAGACGGTGCCGACGAGGAAGAACGTCAGCACGAGCTCGAGCGCCATCCCCTGCCCGGCGCCGAAGCCGGACTTCAGCGTCGGGACCGACGCGGCCATCGCCGGCATCTTGAAGAACCACCGGAGCAGCAGCGCCGCGACGGTCGCGCCGGCGAACTGCGCGACCCAGTAGACCCCCGCGAGCACCGGCGTGATCCGGCGGGTCGCGAGGAAGCCGAGCGTGATCGCCGGGTTGAAGTGGCCGCCGGAGATGTGGCCCAGGTTCGAGACCATGATCCCGATCGCGAGGCCGTTCGCGAGCGCGACCGCGACGATGTCCTGGCCCGAGACGATGCCCGCGCCGCCGCCGATGAAGATCAGCGTGAATGCGCCGACGAACTCGGCCACGGCGACGCGCAGCATGTTCCGATCCATTCCGGCGGAGGCTAGGCGCCGGGTCGGACGGACTCGCGGCGGCTACGACACCGCGTCGCGGAGCGCCTGCGCCTCGGGCAGGTGCTCGAGCTTCTTCAGCGTGTTGTTCTCGATCTGGCGGATCCGCTCGCGCGTGACGCCGAAGGCGCGGCCGACCTCTTCGAGCGTGCGCGGCGGCCCGCCGTGCAGCCCGAAGCGGAGCTCGATCACCTGGCGCTCGCGCTCCGGCAGCGCGCCGAGCGCGTTCTCGATGTCCTCGCGGCGGAGCGACAGCTGCGCCGTGTCGAACGGCGACTCCGCCGTCTCGTCCTGGACGAAGTCGCCGAGCGCGGACTCCTCCTCCTCGCCGATCGGCTTCTCGAGCGAGACGGGAAGCTGCGCCATGCGCAGGATCTCGCGCACCTCCTCCGGCGAGATCTCGAGCTCCTCGGCGATCTCCTCCGCATTCGGCTCGCGGCCGAGCCGCTGGACGAGCTGGCGCTCGATGTGCACCACCTTGTTCAGCTTCTCGACCATGTGCACCGGAATGCGGATCGTGCGCGCCTTGTCGGCGATCGCGCGCGTCACCGCCTGCCGGATCCACCACGTCGCGTACGTCGAGAACTTGTAGCCCTTGCGGTAGTCGAACTTTTCGACCGCGCGGATCAGACCGAGCGAGCCCTCCTGGATCAGGTCGAGGAAGCTGAGCCCGCGGCCGAGATAGCCCTTCGCAATCGAGACGACGAGGCGGAGGTTCGCCTCGATCATCGCCGTCTTCGCGAGCATGTCGCCGCGCTCGATCCGCTTCGCCAGCGAGACCTCCTGGTCGGCGGTGAGCAGCGGCACCTTGCCGATCTCGCGCAGGTAGAGGCGCAGCGAGTCGAGCGACGGCTCGACGGTGAGATCGAGCTTCGGGCTCACCGCCGCCTTCTCGTCCTCCGGCTGCGGCTGCTCGTGCGGCGGCGTCTTGTGCTGCTCGCCCTCGACCAGCTCGACCCCATGGTCGATCAGATACGTGTAGAAGTCCTCGACCTGCTCCTTCGTGAGCTCGACGTCATCGAGCCCGCTGACGATCTCGTCGTAGGTGAGAAAGCCTTTCTCCTGACCCTCCGCGACGAGCTTGTGGAGTTCCTCGACGTCAGGAAGCGAGATGTCGACGGTGAGCAAGTGGCGCCTCCGGCTGCTTGTCGGAACGAAGACCCTGCACGACCCAGACCTGCAGAGAGCCGGTGACCCGCCGCCGGCCTCACCCTCAAAGTGAGCCGGATCTTAGTGAGCGGTTACAGATTCGTAAAGGACACTTTCGCGTTCACCCGTTCGACACGATCAACTCGCCGACCCGCTCGTTGCGCGTGTTGCGAACCGGCACCTCGGCGAGCGCCGGGAGATCGACGCCGAGCCGACCGAGGAAGGCGGCGAGCGCCGGCCGGTGTGCGCGCGCATCGCCGTCCTCCGTCTTCAGCGCGACGCCGAGGCCGCCCGGGCCGGCGGCGCAGAACAGGCCCTCCGCCCCGCCCTTCGCGAACCAACCGGGGGCGAGGCGCATCAGCTCGTAGTCGGCGCCGTCCGGCCCGCCGACGAGCTCGGGGTGCGCGCGCATCGCGTCGGCGATGCGGACGCCGGCGGGCAGGGACTCGAGCCGCGCGTAGGCGTAGGCCATCCGCTCGAGCGGAAGCGCGAAGGTGACGACGCCGCAACCGTCGGTGGCGGTCGGCAGCTCGTCCTCGTCGGCGGAGGCGGCCTCGGCGTGGGCCTCGGCGCAGGCGCGCTGGACCGAGTGCCCGGGCAGGCGGTAGCCGGCGGCGTCCCAGCCGTGGGCGCGGCAGAGCGCGAGCATCCCCGCGTGCTTGCCGGAGCAGTTGTTGTAGATCGGCTCCGGCGGTCGGCCGTCCTGGAGACCGAGCTCGAGCTCGTCCTCGGCGGCGGGCGCCCTGGCGAGCAGCCGCCGCACGGCGTCGATCTGGTCGGGCGTCGCCCGGTGCGAGGCGCAGGCGATGGCGAGGTCGCGGTCGTCGAGGTCGGCGCGCGCGCGGGCGAGCGGGAGCGCCTGGATCGGCTTCGACGCGGAGCGCATGAAGCAGGTGAGCCCGCCGTCCCCGGCCTCGCGCACGACCGCGCCGCCGCGGACCGCGACCGCGTGCACCCGGTGCCGGGCCTCGACCACCCCGTTGCGGCGCACCTCGACGACGATCGCGTCCACCGGCGCAGCCTACGGCAGGCACTGCCCAGAGCCCTCCGGCCGGGGCCAGGCCCCGTGCCGAAAGGCTCGCAACTTCGCAACGGACACTGGCGGCGTCCGTCGGTCGTCGCCACGCTCGACACATGGCTCGACCGCCACGCGACACCGATCCCGGAATCTTCCACGCGTGGGAGCACTCGGTCCGGTCGGAGGATCTCTTCCGAGACGACCTCGACCGGCTGGCTTTCCTTCGCGACCTCGCCCGCGCAGGGGCGAAGACGCGTTGGAAGTGCATCGCGTACTGCCTGATGACGACCCACGTCCACCTGATGCTCGAGGTCGGCAGCGGTGCCTTGCCGATCGGCATGCACGCCGTGAACTTCCGCTACGCGTCGGCCTTCAACCGGCGACACCACACACGCGGACACGTCCTCGAAGCGAGGTACGGGAGTCGGCGCAAGACATCTCTCCTCGACCTGCTGGTCGCGTACCGCTACGTCATCCGGAACCCCGTCGACGCAGGCCTCGTGGCCCATCCGGCTGATTGGCCGTGGAGCAGCTACGCGGCGACGATCTCCTCAGCTCCGGTCGCGACCTTCGTGGACGCGAGCCCGCTCTTGAGTGCACTAGCGGACACTCGTGAACGGGCGATTGCCGTCCTGCGCGCGTTCGTCGAGAAATCGTGACCCCTCCGTATTGGGGCCTGGCCCCGGTCGTAGGGAGGCGCCGCGCTTGCGAATGGTCGGGAAAACCCGTACGTTCCGGAATAGTGGACCGTTCGCCCTACATGTACGACGACACGCGCCCCCTCCGCCTCCCGGTTCCCGACTACGAGGCGGACGACGTGCTCGTCGTGCGGGAGCCCGAGCAGCTGCGCGCGCTCGGCGACGATCTCCGCTCCAGGATCGTCGTGCTTCTCCGTGACCGGTCGCTCTCGACGACGGAGCTCGCCGAGCAACTCGGCCTGCCGAAGGGGACGGTCGGGCACCACGTGAAGGTGCTCGAGAAGGCGGGCCTGATCCAGGTCGTCCGCACGAGGCAGGTCCGCGCCGTCACCGAGAAGTTCTACGGGCGCGTGGCCCGCCTGTTCCTGTTCAAGGGCACCGACGAGGACGGTGAGGACGGGGTCCTGCGCGCCCGGCTCCGCGACGCCGACGCGCGCCGCCTCACGCGCCGCCTCGAGAAGCTCGTCGCCGACTTCCGCGCAGCCGAGTCGGCGGACGGCGAGGAGTACGGCCTCGCCGCCGCGCTCTACCGGAGAGGCGTCGATGCGTAGGCCGAGCGGCTCGCTCTGGCATCACGCCGACTTCCTCAAGCTGTGGACGGGACAGTCGATCAGCGAGTTCGGCTCGCAGGTGTCGGCCCTCGCGATCCCGTGGCTCGCGGCGAAGGAGCTGCACGCGAGCCCGATCCAGTTCTCCGTGATCGGCCTGCTCGCGTTCCTGCCGTTCATCCTCTTCGCGCTCCCGGCCGGCGTCTGGGTCGACCGGCTGCGCCGCCGTCCGATCCTCATCGTCGGCGACGCGAGCCGCGCCGTCCTCCTGCTCTGGGTCCCCGTCGCCTGGGGGCTGGGAATCCTGACGATCTGGCAGCTGTACGCGATCGAGTTCGTCGTCGGGATCTTCACCGTCTTCTTCGACGTCGCGTACCAGTCGTACCTCCCCTCGCTCGTCGAGCGCGACCAGCTGATCGAGGGGAACTCGAAGCTCCAGACGACCGCGGCCGCCGCCAACACCGTCGGGCCCGGTCTCGCCGGCGTGCTCATCGCCGTGTTCACCGCGCCGTACGCGATCCTCGTCGACGCGGCGAGCTTCGTCGTCTCGACCGCGTTCATGATCCCGATCCGCCGCCGCGAGACGCCGCCGGAGCGCAAGGAGGGCGCGCCGAAGCCGAAGATGCTCCCGGAGCTGAAGGAGGGCGTCCTCTTCGTCGTCCAGCACCGGTGGCTCAAGTGGATCGCCGCGGCGACCGGAAGCTCCAACTTCTTCGGATCGGTCGTGATGTCGATCGGCGTCCTCTACATGGCCCGGACCCTCCAGATGTCGGCGTTCGCCGCCGGGACCGTGATGGCGGGCTTCGGGGTCGGATCGATCGTCGGTGCGCTGATCGCGCCCCGGCTCCAGCAGTCCCTCGGCGTCGGCGGAGCGATCTGGACGCCCATCATGGTCAGCTCGTTCGCGACGCTCGCGTGGCCGCTCGCACCGGCGAGCTTCCCCGTTCCGGTCCTCTTCGCCGGCACGACCCTGTTCGGACTCGGCGCGACCGCCTACAACATCACGCAGATCAGCCTCCGGCAGGCGATCACGCCGGAGCGGATGCAGGGCCGGATGAACGCGTCGATGCGCTGGATCGTCTGGGGGACGATGCCGCTCGGCACGCTCTGCGGCGGCGCGATCGCGACGGCGTACTCGCTGAGGGCGGCGCTCTGGGTCGGCGCGATCGGCTGCCTGTTCACGTGGCTGCCGGTGTTCCTGTCGTCGGTCCGGACGATCGAGCAGATGCCGGAGCCGCTCGTGGAGCCGACGATCGCCGAGGCGAGCCTCGCCGGCGGCATCCTCGAGCCCGCGGCGCTTCCCGGCGCCGAGTAGCCCGGCTACCGTTCCTCTCATGCCGGAGCTGCCGGAGATGGAGGCGTGGCGGCGCGCGCTGAACGACCCGGTGTCGGCCTTCCCGGTCGCGAAGGCGGGGCCTGCGCACATCGCGACGCTGAAGACGTTCGACCCGCCGCTGGCGGCGCTCGAGGGGCGGCGCTTCCGCGGCGTCGAGCGGCGCGGCAAGCGTCTGCTCCTCCCGACCGACGACGGCGAGCTCGTCCTGCTCGTGCACCTGATGACGGCGGGGCGGCTGAAGATGCTGCGCGCCGGCGAGACGGGCCCGAAGACGCCGGCGTTCGCGCTCGGGTTCGAGGGCGGGTCGAAGCTCGTGCTCACGGAGAACGCGCGGAAGAAGCGCGCCGGCGTCTGGCTGCTGACGCCGGCGGCGGCACAGGAGGAGGTCGCCCACCTCGGCCCGGAGGCGCTCGGGCTCGACGCGGCCGCGCTCGGCGAGATCGTGCGCCGCGAGTCGCGGCGGCTGCACCCGCTCCTCCGCGACCAGCGCGCGGTCGCCGGGATCGGGCGCGCGTGGGCGAACGAGATCCTCCACACGGCGAAGCTGTCGCCGTACGCGCTCTCGACCGACCTCTCCGACGAGGAGGTCGAGCGCCTCGCCGCCGCGATGAACGACGAGCTCGCGCGCGGACTCGAGCTGCGCGAGCGCGGCGCCTCGGACGAGAAGACGTACCGCATCCACAACCGGCTCGGCGAGCCGTGCCACGTGTGCGGGACGCCGATCGCCCAGATCGACTTCGAGGAGCACACGATCTACTACTGCCCGGAGTGCCAGACCGGCGGCCGCGTCCTCAAGGACCGGCGGATGTCGCGTCTGCTCAGGTAGCGATATCCTCGGGGCCGATGGCGACCGTGGCGGAGGTGATGGTGAAGGACGTGCTCACCGTCGAGCCCTCGAGCTCGATCGGCGAGGCGGCCGAGAAGATGAACGCGGCCGGCGTCGGCGCGGTCGTCGTCGTCGAGGACTTCGTCCGCATCGTCGGCATCGTCACCGAGCGCGACCTGCTCCGCGCCGTCGCCGCGCGCGCCCGGGCGGCGGAGGCCCGCGTCCGCCAGTGGATGACGCCCGACCCGATGACGGTCGAGCCGGAGACCACGATCGAGGACGCGGCGAAGATCATGTTCAAGCACAACTTCCGCCACCTGCCGGTGGTGAAGGACGGCCGCCCCCTCGGCATCGTCAGCCTGCGGGTGCTCGCCCGCTGGCAGTTCGAGCACTCCCGGTAGAACGTCCGCCTGGGTTCGTAGAGTCGCGCCTGTGATTCGTCTCTTCCCCGAGCGCGGCGGCTGGCTCGAGGTCGTCTGCGGCCCGATGTTCAGCGGCAAGAGCGAGGAGCTGATCCGCCGGCTGCGGCGCGCCGAGATCGCCGGCCAGCGGGCGCTGATCCTCAAGCCGCGGATCGACGACCGCTACGACATCGGCCACGTCGTCAGCCACGCCGGCGCGAAGATGCGCGCGGTGGCGGTGTCGGGCCCCGGCGATATCCTCGCGCTCGCCGACGGCTACGACGCGATCGGGATCGACGAGGTGCAGTTCTTCCCGAAGGAGATCGTGCTCGTCGTCGACACGCTCGTCGAGCGCGGCTACCGCGTCGTCGCCGCCGGGCTCGACCAGGACTTCCGCGGCCTCCCGTTCGGCGCGATGCCGGAGCTGCTCTGCCGCGCCGAGCTCGTCGACAAGCTCCAGGCCGTCTGCCACCGCTGCGGCGGCCCGGCGACGATGACGCAGCGCCTCGTCGACGGCAGGCCCGCCCCGGCGGACGGCGCGACCATCGTCGTCGGCGCGCTCGACTCGTACGAGGCGCGCTGCCGTTCGTGCCACGAGCTCGCCGAGCCGGCGCGCGCGACCGGCTAGAGGTGCTCCGCCGCGCGGCGGAGGATGTCGCGGAGCGTCCGCTGGTCCTCGGCGGAGAGGGCGAGGATCGCCTCCGGCGGCCGGCTCATCAGCTCGTACACGCGCGCGCGCAGCTCGACGCCCGCCGGCGTGAGCGCGAGCGTCTTGACGCGGCGGTCGGCGCCGCTGCGGCGCTCGACGAGCCCGCGCGCCTCGAGACGGTCGGCGACACCGGTGACGTTCGACGCGTCGCAGACGAGCAGATCGGCGAGCGCGCTCATCGGCAGCGGCTGCTCCGGATCGATCAGCCGGAGCACGTGCGCCTGCGTGAACGTCAGCCCGAGCTCGGCGAGCGCGGTCGCGATGCGCGTCCGCTGCACCATGCCGATCCGGAAGAAGAGCTGCTGCGCCTCACGGGCAACCGCCGTCCCCGCCGCGGTCTTCGTCGCCATCGCCCTCATTATACTTGATGCCCTCGATACTTGCCTAGCTCAAGTTTCTTCGGCTACACTCGCGGCGATGTGCCCGCAGCTCGCCATCGAAGCCGAGAGCCTCGTCCGCGAGTTCAAGAAGGGGCCGCGCGCGGTCGACGGCATCGACCTCGCGGTCGCTCCGGGCGAGATCTACGGATTCCTCGGCCCGAACGGCGCCGGCAAGTCCACCACCGTCCTGATGCTGGCGACGCTGCTGCCGCCGACGTCGGGAAGCGCGCGGGTCGCCGGCTTCGACGTCGTCAAGCAGGGCCCGGAGGTGCGCAAGGCGATCGGCGCCGCGCTCCAGGAGGCGGCGCTCGACCCGCTGCTCACCGGCGGCGAGCACGTACGCCTCCAGGCGAGCCTGCAGGCGCTGCCGCGCGGCGAGCGAACGGCCCGCGCGGACGAGCTGCTCGAGCGCGTCGGCCTCTCCGACGCTGCCGACCGCAAGGTCCGCGGCTACTCCGGCGGCATGAAGCGCCGGCTCGACCTCGCGCTCGCGCTCGTCCACCGGCCGCGCATCCTCTTCCTCGACGAGCCGACCACCGGGCTCGACATCCAGAGCAGGACCGCACTGTGGGAGGAGGTCCGCCGCCTCGCGACGGACGACGGCGTCACCGTCTTCCTCACCACCCAGTACCTCGAGGAGGCCGATGTCCTCGCCGGCCGCATCGGGATCATCGACCACGGCCGGATCGTCGCGGAAGGCACGCCGGACGCGCTCAAGGCCGAGATCGGGCGGCCGACGGTGGAGGTCGTCCCCGCCGACCCGGCCGAGGCGGAGCGTGCCGCCGCGATCCTCGCCCGCTTCGGCGAGCCGTGCACGTCCACGCGCGGCGTCGCCGTGCGGCTGCGCACCGGCCAGGCCGACCTCGCCGAGATCGTCCGCGCGCTCGACGGCGAGCATCTGGCGGTCGGACAGCTCCAGCTGCACCAGGCGTCGCTCGACGACGTGTTCCTCGCGAAGACGGGACGCTCGCTCGAGGGCGCCGACGAGGAGGACGAGCCGCCGCTCGGCGAGCTCGCGATGGAGCCGGCGTGACCCTCGCCGCGGCCGACCAGGCGTATCTGCTCGCGCGCCGTTCCGTCGTGCGCACGCTCCGCCAGCCGGCGAACGTGATCGCGCCGATCGTCTTCCCGCTGCTTCTGCTCGCGGTCAACTCGGCGGGCCTGCGTGCGGAGACGCACATCCCCGGGTTCCCGGGCACGTCGATCGTCGCGTTCATCCTCGCGGTGCCGTTCATCCAGGGCGCGCTGTTCGCGACGATGAACACCGGAACCGATCTCGCGCGCGACATCCAGACCGGGTTCCTGAGCAGGCTCTCGCTGACGCCGATGCGCGGCATCGTCCTGCTCATGGGCCAGCTCGGCGGGACCGTGACGCTCGGCCTGTTCCAGGCGGCCGTCTACATCGCGGTCGGGCTCGCGATCGGCGTGCGGTTCGCCACCGGGGCGGCGGGGATCCTCGTGCTCGTCGCGTTCTTCGTGCTCGTCGTCACCGCCTTCGGCGCGCTCGGCCTGTTCGCCGCGCTGCGCACCGGCTCCGGCGAGGCCGTCCAGAGCCTCTTCCCCGCGTTCTTCGTCTTCCTGTTCATCTCGTCGATGGCGATCCCGCGGAACCTGATGACGGTCACGTGGTTCCGCGACGCCGCGACGGCGAACCCGGTCTCGTACCTGATCGAGGGCGTCCGCAGCCTCATCGTCGTCGGCTGGGACGGGGAAGCGCTCGCGCTCGGCTTCGGCATCGCCGCCGCGATCGCCGCGGTCGCGATCTCGCTCGCCGCGTGGGCACTGCACGGAAGGCTGGGACGATCGTGAAGCGGCTCGCGGTCGCGCAGGCCGTCGCCTGGCGGAGCCTGCACAACTTCCTGACGAACCCGTCGCTCTTCATCCCCTCCCTCGTCTTCCCGCTCTTCTTCTTCACCGCGTTCGCCGGCGGTCTCTCGGGCATCCAGCGCGCGCCCGGCTTCGACTTTCCGAACGGCTACACCGCGTTCCAGTTCGCGTTCGTCGTCGTCCAGTCCGCGGCGTTCGCGGGCGTCTTCACCGGCTTCGGGATCGCGCGCGATTTCGAGGGCGGCTTCGCCCGGCGGCTCCTGCTCGCCGCGCCGCACCGCAGCGGGATCGTGCTCGGCTACGCGCTGGCCGCGCTCGGACGCTGGCTCGTCACCGTCTCCGTCCTGACCGTCGTCGCGTTCGCCGTGCGGATGAAGGTCGGCGGCGACGGCGTCGACCTCGTCGGCCTCTACACGCTCGCGATCCTCGTCAACTTCACGGCGACGCTGTGGGCTGCCGGCGTCGCGATGCGCCTGCGGACGATGCAGGCGGGGCCGATCATGCAGATGCCGGTCTTCCTCGTGCTCTTCTTCGCCCCCGTGTACGTGCCGCTCGCGCTGCTGCAGGGGTGGATCCACGACGTCGCGGTCGCCAATCCGATGACGCGCGTGATCGAGGCGGGGCGCGGCTTCGTCGCGGGTGCGCCGACCGAGGTGCTCGCCGCGTACGGCGCCGTGCTCGCGCTCGGGGCGCTGTTCGCGGTGTGGGCGGTGCGCGGCCTGCGCAAGGCCGAGGCGGCCGGCTAGCAGCGTCCCACGCGAGCGGCGCCCGCGCGAGTCCCCCTGCCGGAGGATGCGCGTATCGCCGCCGCGCGTCTCACTCAGAGTGGATGCAGGCAGCGCCGCCGTCGCCGTCCGGCCCGCGCATCGACGAGCAGGGGGAGACGCTCGTCGTCACCTTCCGCCCTCGCAGATCCGGCCTCGGCTTCCTCGGCTTCTGGCTCGTCGGTTGGACGTTCGCGGGCATCGGGGCGATGGGGGCGATCGCAGGCGCGAGCGGGGGCAACCGGGGCTTCCTCCTCTCCTGGCTGTGCGGGTGGTTCTTCGGCGAGGCGGCCGTCGTGTCCCTGATCGCCTGGAAGATCGCCGGCCGCGAGCTCCTCACCGTGACGGCGAACGAGCTCGAGGTGCGCAGGCAGCTCGGCCGGCTCGCCATCCCGACCGGACGGGTGCACGTCCTCGCGATCGAGGACGTGCGCGCCGAGCGCGTGCCGACGGGCGAGGACGAGAGGCCACGCAAGGACTTCCGGCTCCGGATCGTCTCGCAGGGCAGGCCGGACCTCCGCGCCGGCGAGGGAATGGACGAGCGCACGGCGGAGCACGTCGTCTCGGTCGTCCGCGCCCACGTTCACCCGCGCTGGGAGTGGAGCGACGACGAGACCGAGTACGGCGTCGCGCGGCCGCAGGACCCGCGGCCGGCGGCCGAGGACGCCGAGCCCGCGCTCGATCGGGACCGACATCCGTGGGTCGGCCCGGCGCTGTTCGTCGGGATCATCGTGACGATCGTCGTCGTCAACGTCGCGCCGCGGCTGCACCACCACACCCCGCGGCTCCTGCCGCGTCTCGACTCGCCGGCGACGGCCACGGTCGGGACGCCTCCCACCGGTCTCGCCGGATCGGCCGACGTTCCCCCGCGACGCGCGCAGTTCGACGATCCGCACGCCTTCGCGGTCGCGATGACGCGCTACTCGCTGAAGGCCGGCTGGGAGACGATCGAGTCCGCGCCGAGCTGCACCACAGCCGACGGCTGGAAGCATTGGACCTGCCGCGCGCGCGCCAGATCGCGAGACGGAGTGTTTCGCCGGACGGTCGCTCGTCTATCGCTGCTGGGTCGTCGACAATCCGCAGGTGAGCGACCCGGGCGCGCTGGAGACCGACTGCGGGCCGGAGCACCCGCCGCCGATCACGCCCTGAGCCGGATCGTCAGCGTCCCGTCGGCGACCGTGACCGCGCCGCCGAGCGACTCGACGACGCGTACCGCGACGGCGGCGCCGAGGTCGCGCAGCTCCTCGCCGAGGACGACGGGCGCGGACGAGTCGGTGATCGGCCGGACGTCGATCTCCGCGCCCCGCACCTCGACGACGACCTCGTCGAGGCCGCCGTGGCGGAGCGCCGCCTGCACGAGCGCGGAGACGCCGCGGTCGACGGCGGCACGGTCCGTCCGCACCTCGGCGCCCTCGCCGGACACCCGCACCCGCTCGTCGCCGAGCCGCTCCGCAGCGGCCCGCGCGAGCTCGAGCGTGTCCGCCTCCTGCAGCGCCGGCTCGTAGCGGCCGCTCTCCAGCCGGGCCACGAGCGCAAGCTCGTCGAGCAGCTCCGCGATCTGCGCCGACGCCGCCTCGATCATGGCGACGTAGCGGTCGGCCGGCGGCTCCAGGCCGCCCGTCCGCGAAAGCGTCCGGGCGAAGCCGTGCACCGTCGCCAGCGGCGTCCGCACGTCGTGGCAGGCGAGCGCGACGAGACGGGCAAATGACGTGTCGTTCTGCACGGCCGTGGCACAGTATCGGCATGACCCAGAGCGCGCGGCCCGTCTTCGACGACCTCCAGGCGTCCTCCCCCGAGATCCAGCTCGGCCTTTCGCGGGCCGGCGTCACCGGCGTCCAGAAAGCCGTCCGGATCGGCCGCGGTTCGCGCGAGAAGCTGATCCTCGCGACGATCGACTGCACGGTCGATCTCGACCCGTCGCAGAAGGGCGTCCACATGTCCCGCTTCCCCGAGCTGTTCGAGGAGGCGATCGAGGGCGTCGTCGCCGACGAGGCCTTCCTCGTCGAGGACCTCGCGGCGCACGTCGCGCACCACATCGTCGAGCGCCAGCAGGCCCTGCACGCCGAGGTGCGGATCACCGCGCGCTACCCGTACTCGCGGCGGACGCCGGTGACGAAGCTGTCGACGCAGGAGATGGTGTCGCTGATCGGGATCGCGGCCGCGTCGCGCGAGCGTGTGTGGCGCATCGTCGGCGTCGAGGCGGTCGGCATCAACGCGTGCCCGTGCGCGCAGGGGCTCGTCCGCGGGAAGGCGTCGGAGCGGTTGCTCGAGGCGGGCTTCGCCGAAGGCGACGTCGACCGGATCCTCGAGCTCGTCCCGATCGCGACGCACAACCAGCGCGGCCAGGGCTCGCTCTTCGTCGGCACGTCCGAGCGCGTCGACGCCGAGCGGCTCGTGGAGCTCGTCGAGGCCTCGATGAGCTCGCCGATCTACGAGCTGCTGAAGCGCCCGGACGAGCTGTTCGTCGTCGAGCACGCGCACCTCCAGCCGCGCTTCGTCGAGGACTCGGTGCGCGTGGCGCTGAAGAGCGTGCTCGACGAGCTGCCGTCCCTCGACGACGCGGACTTCCTCATGTCGCGCCAGGTGAACTTCGAGACCATCCACGCGCACGAGGTGCTGGCCGAGCGGTACGGGACGGTCGGCGAGCTGCGGGCCGAGCTGCGCAGCGGCGCGCACGGCCCGGCACGGCACACCGAGCTCAGAGACTGGCTGCGCCGCTAGCGGGACCGCCCTTCCGCCACCAGCGCCGCCACAGCGTCGAGCGGTTCTCCTCGCCGCGCCAGAGCCGGCCGATGTTCGCCCGGTGCAGGAGCACGACGGCGACGGCGGTCAACGCGGCGAACGCGATCACCGGCCACGGATACCCGAACAGCCACGCCCACAGCGGCAGCGACACCGCGGTGACCATCGACGCGACGGACGCGTAGCGCGTGACGACGAAGACGAGGATCCACACGCCGAGACCGACGACCGCGGCGACCGGCGCCAGACCGAGGAACGCGCCGCCGCCGGTCGCGACCACCTTGCCGCCACGCTGGAAGCCGAGGAACAGCGGCCGGTAGTGGCCGAGCATCGCAGCGCCGCCCGCCAGTGCGCCGGCGAGGTAGCCGGCGGTGAGCGTGGCCGCCAGCGCAGGCACGAACCCCTTCGCGACGTCGAGGAGGAGGACCGGGACGCCGAGCCGGCTGCCGTACACGCGCCAGACGTTGGTCGCGCCGATGTTCCCGCTTCCCTTCGTCCGGATGTCCTCGTGCCGGAACGCGCGGACGAGCCAGTAGCCCCACGGCATGGAGCCGACGAGGTACGCGAGGACGATGGCGACGAGGGTGTCGGTCACGGCGTCACCCTGAACTGTTGCAGCGGCCGGGGCCGGAGCGCTAGGCGGGGATGCGGTACTGCTCGACCCAGCCGTTCACGGCGTCCCAGTCGAGGTTGTCGAAGAACGCGTCGATGTAGGAGGCGCGGTCGGTCTGGTAGTCGAGAAAGTAGGCGTGCTCGTAGACGTCGAGCGCCACGAGCGGGGTCGCGTTCCAGACCGGGAACGTGTTCTGGGCGTCGCCGACGTAGTTGAAGAGGTGGCGCTCGTCCCAGTCGTACGCCGTCCAGGCCCAGCCGCGGCCGGCCATCCCGGACGCCTTCAGATCGGCGCGCCAGGCTGCGACCGAGCCGAAGTCGCGCTGGACGAGCGCCGCGAACGCCCCGGTCGGGTCGCCGCCGCCGCCGCCCAGGTGCCCGAAGTAGAGCTCGTGGTTCTTGACCCCGCCGACGGCGAAGGTCAGCTCGACCTTCAGCGCCCGGATCTCCGAATAGGTCTGGTTCGCGGAGGCGAGGTCGACGCCGGCGAGCTTGCCGAGGATCTCGTTCCGCTTCGCGACGTAGCCCTGGTAGAGCTTCATGTGCGCCTCGACGGCGGCGCGCGAGATCCCGTGGAGCTCGTAGACCTCGGGGCGGAACTCCCGGGGCGCGATTTCCTCGAAGTTGAACGCAAGCGTCGCCATCCGGCTCGTCTCCTCGATTCGACCTGGTGGGGCGGCGGGAGCATATCCTCACGCCGGAAGCCGAGGAGTCGCGAAAGGAGCGGGACATGCCGTTCGTACTGCCGGACCTGCCGTACCCCTACGACGCGCTCGAGCCGCACATCGACGCGGAGACGATGCGCATCCACCACGACCTGCACCACAAGGCGTACGTCGACAACGCGAACGCCGCGCTCGACGGCACCGAGTGGGCCGACCGGCCCGTCTTCCAGGTGCTGTCGGATATCGACCTGATCCCGGAGGAGAAGCGCGCAGCGGTGCGCAACAACGCCGGCGGCCACGCGAACCACTCGCTGTTCTGGGAGATCATGAGCCCGGACGGCGGCGGCCTTCCCGGCGGGGCGCTCGGTGAGGCGGTCGACTCGACCTTCGGCGGCTTCGACCAGCTCAGGGCTGCGCTGATCGACGGCGGGATCAAGCGGTTCGGGAGCGGCTGGACCTGGCTCGTCTGGGACGGAACCGGCCTCTCGACGTACTCGACGGCGAACCAGGACTCACCGTGGATGGAGTCCCACGTCCCGCTGCTCGGAATAGACGTGTGGGAGCATGCGTACTACCTCAAGTACCAGAACAAGCGCCCGGCCTATCTCGAGGCCTGGTGGAACGTCGTCAACTGGCCAGAGGTGGAGCGCCGCTTCGCGGAGGCCCAGACGAGCTGAGAGGGTCGAGCTAGAGCCCGGCCCGGCGAAAACCGGAAGGGACGCCGATGCGTAGAGACGATCACGAGATGGAGGTCGCCCTCAGCCCGCCGGCGCACCTGCGCCCGGTTCCGGCAGCCCCGGAGCCTCCCGCCGCCGAGGCGGGTGAGTCCGACGCGGACCTGCTCGTCCGCGTGGCCGGCCACGACCGCGAGGCGTTCGAGCAGCTCTACCACCGCTACGTCCGGTCCGTCTTCGGGCTGGCGCTGCGGCGCCTGCGCGACCGGCACCGCGCCGAGGACGCCGTGCAGGAGACCTTCTCCGCGGTCTGGCGGTCCGCCGGCAGCTACCGGCCGGAGCGCGGACCCGCCGCTCCGTGGCTCTACGCCGTCGCGCGGAACGCGATCGTCGACCGGATGCGCGCCCGTTCCGAGCCGCCCGGCGAGCTGCCGGAGACGGCCTCCGGCGAGCCGGGGCCGGCCGAGCGGGCCGAGACCTCGTACGTCGCCTGGCGCGTCCACCGCGCCCTCGAGGTGCTGCCGCCGCGGGAGCGCGAGGTGATCGAGCTCGCGTACTGGAGCGGCCTGTCGCAGAGCGAGGTGGCGAACTTCCTCGACATCCCGCTCGGAACCGTGAAGACGCGGACGCGCAGTGCGCTCGCGCGCCTCGCCGACGTGCTGGACGGGGAGGTTCGGTGACGCCCGTGCCCGACTTCGACGAGCTCGTCGGCCGCGAGGTGCCGACGGCGGAGCGGGAGCGGCTGCGCGGCGTGCACGACCTGCTCGTCCAGGCGGGGCCGCCGCCGGAGCTGGCGCCCGAGATCGAGGCCGGCCCGACGCTCGCGATGACGATCGCGACGCGCAAGCGCGAGCGTCATGTCCGCGGGCGGGTCAGCCTCCTGCTCGCCGCCGCGATCGCGGTCGCCGTCGTCTTCCTCGGCGGGTACGTCGTCGGCAACCGGGGCGCCGGCGGCAACGCGCCGGCGACAGTGATGCAGCTGTCCGGGACGAAGGCGGCTCCCGGCGCGCTCGCCTCGCTCCGGATCGGCGAGGAAGACGCGGCGGGAAACTGGCCGATGGAGCTGTCCGTCACCGGGCTGCCGAAGCTGCCCGCGCACGGCTACTACGTCGTCTACCTCGTCCGCGGCGGGAAGCCGTGGGCGCCCTGCGGCACGTTCGCCGCCGCCGGAACGCAGCACGGCACCGTCGTGCGTCTCAACGCGCCGTACGAGCTCCGGAAGGGCGACACGTGGAAGGTGTACGTGTGGCGGCCCGGCGCGCACGAGCCGGGGCCGGCGGTGCTCGTGCCGACGGCGAACGCCTAGCCTGCAGCGGGACACCGCATCGCACCAACGAGCCGCTACCGCGACTCGTTGCGTATCTCACTCAAGAGCCGCTCGAGGCGCTCCTCGGTCGAGTCGTCGACGAAGGTCATCGCGGCGGCGACGTTCGGGTGCACCGCGGCGATCCGCCGCCGCATCTCGTGTGCGACGGCGCGGTACGACGGATGCCCCTCGCGGCCGGAGCGGAGCTCGATCAGGTGCAGCGCCTCGCGCGCGTCGAGCTCGAGCACGTAGCGGATCCGGTACGCGAGACAGAGGGCGTACGGCGCCTCGTCGACGAGGCCGTCCGCGCGCAGCCGCTCGTGCTCGGCGCGCGAGACCTCGAGCGCGCGCTCGTACTCGGCTCCGAACCCCGCGGCCACCACCTCGTGCGGGACGTCGGCGCCGAGGTCCGGCGACAGGCGCTGCCACTGGCACGTGAGGAGCCGGTGGCGCTGGAGGTCGCGGAACGCGCCGTAGTCGGAGACGATCTCGAAGCGGTAACGCAGCGTCTCGAAGCCGCGGCCGGGCCGGTGGCGCCGGTTCTCGCGCGCGCCGACGAGCTCGCGCAGCAGCGCCGCCCGCTCCCCGGCCGGGAGCGCCTCGATCGCGCGCAGCGCAGCGTCCTCGGCCACCGCGGACGCCTCGTACAGGAGCGCCGCGAGCAGCTCCTCCTCGGTGCCGTGCGCGCGGAGCAGCCGTACCGACGGCGCCGCCTCGGCCTCGCGCTCCTCGCCGAGCCCGAGCCGCGCAGCCGCCGCCGCGGCCGCCTCGCCGCGCGTGCGCAGGTACTCGACCCAGCGGCCGCCGCGGTCCTCGCGCGGCACGCGCGCGACGAAGCTCGGGATGATCCGCTGGAGCTCCTCGAGCATCATCGCGCCGTACGCGCGCGCCTCCGCGAGCGGGTGCGCGAGCAGGTGCAGGACGAGCTGCTCGTACGTCTGGCCGCTCGCGTAGATGCCGACGTGGGAGAGCGACGACGCCGGGAGCAGCCCTCGGACGAGGTCGAGCGCCTTCGCGCGCACGGCGCGGCGGTGCGCCGCCGGCGACTCGTCCGCGCCGGCGGGGTAGCGCTCCATCGCCCACGCGGTCACGCCCTCGAGCAGCCGCGCGTACGTGGCGAACAGGTCGTCCATCGCCGCCTCGTACGCAGGGCCGAAACGCGGGTCGCGGTGGTAGCGGTAGCCGTAGCCGCCGATCACGTCGTCGTAGGCGATGTAGCGCGTCGACTGCTCGAGGTACGCGGCGAGCCGCGGCCGCTGGAGGATCTTCGTCAGGAGGTTCGACGTCCACTCGCAGGCGAGGTGCGCACCGCCGAGCTGCGCGACCGAGTCGTCGCCGTAGCCGATGAAGATCCGCTCATACAGCGCCGCCGCGCGCTCGCCCTCGGCGCCCTCGAACGGCGGCACCTCCGGCACCGAGTCGGCGAACTCCTCGAGGAAGAGCCGGCGCAGCGTCCCGGCGTAGCGCGAGTAGCGGGCGAACAGCGCGCCCTTCACCGTCTCGGGCAGGTTGACGAGCCCGAAGACGGGGCGGTCGAGGTTCGTGAAGTGCGGCGCGAGCAGCTCCCGCTCCTCGTCCGTGAACTGCTCGACCGGAACTGTCACGCTCTCAGCTGTGTCCAGTGAGATGGGGGCCAAGGGACCAGCCACAGTAAACCGCGTCTCGGCCGGAACCTCGGGGTGGTCGTACCCGACCTGGCGGCCCGGGTTCTACCCGGCCGGGCTCGACCCGAAGGAGTTCCTCGGCTTCTACGCGGAGCGGTTCTCGACGGTCGAGCTGAACACGACCGGCTACCGGCTCCCGGCCGAGGACCAGTTCCGCCGCTGGGCGGCGCAGGCGCCCGACGGGTTCGAGTTCGCGCCGAAGCTCCCGGGCCACCGCCTGCGCGGGCTCGACGAGTTCGCGGCGCGCGTGCGCGCGCTCGGCGACCGCCTCGGGCCGGTGCGCGTCTCGATGAAGAACGCGCGCGACGACGGCGTCCTCGAGCTGATGCTCGGCTCGCTCGACCCGTCCCTCCGCATCGCGTTCGACCTCGAGCACCCGTCGTGGGACGGCGTCGAGGAGCGGCTCGCCGAGGCCGGCGCGGTCCGCGTCAACGACCTCGACCACCCGGCGCCGTTCCGCTACCTCCGTCTCCGCGAGCCGCCGTACGACGAGGCCGCGATCGCCGGGCTCGCCGCGCGCATCCGTCCCCTCGCCGGGCCGGTCTACGTCTACTTCCGGCACGAGGACGAGCCGACCGCGCCGGCGTACGCGCAGCGCCTGCTCGAGCTGCTGGGCTAGTTGGTCGAGCTCTGACCGGCCCGGCAGGACTTGTCGCCGTACGAGGCGAGCAGGGCCGAGCCCTGCCGCTCCTGCTGGACGTCGGCGGCGTTCCGCGGGTCGTACGGGTGCAGCGCCGGCACGATCACGGAGACGTCCGGCGTCACGCCCGGCCCCTCGGCGAAGAGCCGGTACTTCTCGCCGACGCCGGGCCCGCGCACGGCGGTCTCCCCCGGTGGGTGCGCATAGCCGCCCTTCGTCGGGTCGAACGGGTAGAAGCCGTAGCAGAACGCCCCCGTCGGATTGTGCGAGACGAACGAGTTCTCCCGCCGCCAGCCCGGGCCGTAGACGGAGTTGTACGTGTCGAGGTAGATCAGGGCGCCGTAACCGTCGGTCGGCGCGCCGTAGCGCGTCGTCCCGAACCCGTAGACCGGCTGGCCGATGTACGTGTAGCGCCCGAAGAGATCCTGGAAGCGGCCGCTGTAGACCCAGTCCATCCCGGTCTCGAGCGTCGCGACCTGGCCCGTCCAGTGCGAGACCTCGAGCCAGTACGCGCTGCGCTCGGCGTTCCACGGCGAGTAACCGAGGTCCGGGAGCGGCTGCGGCCAGCTCTGCGCCGCCCAGTACGAGCCGTCCGGCGCCTTGCACGCGGCGACGACGTCGGGAAGCGCCGGGCCGTCGTAGCGGCCGCAGCTCCCGCGGAATGTCTTCCAGTAGACCGTGTGGTACTTGCCCCAGCCGCCCGCATAGTCGAGGGAGAACTTCACCTGCGGGCCGCCGTCGGTGGGGAACCGGGCGTTGATCGCGCCCCAGATGAGGACGTGCTTCGTCTTGCCCGCCTTCCTGTAGGTGAGGAGCGCCTCGCCCTTGCCGTTGATCGAGATCCGCACCGCCGACGCGTTGCGGTCGATCAGCTGGGCGGCCGACGCTCCGCCCGCCGCGACGAGCGCAGCGAGGAGGAGGGCCACGGCGGTGACGGCGAGCCGGCGCACTGAAATACAGAGTCGCCGCGAACGGGCAATTCCTGCACCCCCGGGCGGGGGAAACCTCCTAGTAGCGGCCGACGGCGCCGGCGTGGCGCAGGTAGGCGCCGCTCCCGACGATGTCGGCGAGCTCGTCGGCGGTGCCCCGGAGCTCGTCCTCGGTGTTGAAGAAGTGCGGCCCGATGCGGACGCCGCCGGGCACACCCGGCACGTTCGGGCGGAAGTCGCAGATGATCCCGCGCTCGCCGAGCTCCCGGTGGACGGCGGCGTGGTCGGGCGTGTCGACGACGACGGTGCCGCCGCGCCGCGCCGCCTCGCGCGGGCTGGCGACGCCGATGCCGCGCTCGTCGAGCAGGTCGATCAGCAGCTGCGTCAGCGCGAGCGACCGCTCGCGGATCCGGTCGACGCCGACCTCCTCGATCACGTCGTAGCCCGCGGTCGCCGCGTAGAGCGCGGGCACGTTCGGCGTGCCGGTGAGGAAGCGGCGCGCCCCCGGCGCGTACTCGAGCTCGGGCTCGAACGCGAACGGCCGCGCGTGGCCCTGCCAGCCGACGAACGTCGGCTCGAGCCGCTCGGCGAGATCCGGCCGCACGTACAGCCAGCCGGCGCCGGGCCCGCCGCAGAGCCACTTCACCGAGCCGCCGACCGCGAAGTCGACGTCGAGCGCCGTCAGGTCGAACGGGACGATCCCGGCCGACTGGTAGCAGTCGAGCACGACGAGCGCGCCCGCCTCGTGCGCGCGGCGCACGATCGGCTCGACGTCCTGGATCTCCGCGTTCTTGAACAGCACGTGGCTGATCGGGACGAGCAGCGTCCGCTCGTCGATCGCCTCGACGACGGCGCGGTCGTTCTCGACTGACACGACGTCCAGGTCCGGCTGCGCCTGGTAGAGGTAGCGCACCGACGGGAAGTTCGCCTCCTCGTAGACGACGCGGTTGCGGACGCCCGGGGTTGCGAAGCACGAGCGGATCACCATCTCGGCGACGGTGACGTTCTGGTGCATGACGATCGAGCCGGGCGGCGCCCCCATGATCCGGCCGAGCTGGTCGCCGACCGTCACGGACATGTCCCACCAGCCTTCGCCCCAGGAACGGATCCCACGCTCGCGCCACATGCGCGCGTACTCGAGCAGCCGCTCCTCGGCCGCCGCCGGCATCGCGGCGAGCGAGTGGTTGATCAGGTAGGTGCAGTCCGCGAGGATCGGGAAGCGGTCGCGGTAGTCGAGCGCGTCGATCACGCGGGAAGTATCGCGTGAGCGGCCCGTGAGCGGGCGCTGGTCGGATGCAGGGGTCATCGAACACCGGAGGAGACATGAGCAAGCGAACCATCGCGGTGCTCGTCGTTGCAGCAGTGCTCGCCGCCGCAGCGGGCGCCACGTATGCGGCCACGTCGGGCGACGGCGTGGTCAAGGCCTGCGCAGGGAAGGCAACGGGAGAGCTGCGCCTCCAGACGGGCAAGACGTGCCTGCCGTTCGAGAACGCAGTCCAGTGGAACCAGGCGGGCCCGCAGGGGCCGGCGGGGCCAGCCGGACCTCCCGGGCCCGCCGGGGTGACGCACGCGGACGAGCGCTTCTTCGCGCGCTCGCTCGCCGACCCGGACACGTGGCTGCCGATCGTGAGCGGCGTGTGGCCGGACGTTCGCCCGAGCCTCACGCACGTCCTGACGCTGCACCTCGATCCGGGGAACTACGCCGTCACCGCCGAGGTGATCGCCGGGAACTACTCGGGCACCGGCGTCGTCGTCTGCCTGCTCGGCAACTCGACGGTCGGCTACGCCGTCGGGCAGAGCGGGACCGGGAACGCGCCCGGGTACAGCATCCAGCAGACGTTCGAGCTGCAGAGCATGTTCCCGCTGCCCGACGGCGGCGACCTCGAGCTGTCGTGCTTCAACGCGCCGCCGTGGAGTCCGCAGGGGAACCCGGCGATCGGGTTCGCAGACGTGATCGCGACGAAGGTCGACACGATGACCTCGACGCAGGAGTAGGCGAGGCGGCGGCCCTACTCGCCGCCGACGCGTCGAACCGCGTGCAGCGCCGCGTCGCCGCGGCGCTGCACCGGCAGCACGGCGGTGACGGTCGTCCCTTGGCCCGGCGCCGACTCGACGTCGAGACTGCCGTCGAGCAGCTCGACGCGCTCACGCATGCCGAGCAGGCCGAAGCCGTCCGTCCGCGAGCCGGGGTCGAAGCCGGCGCCGTCGTCGCGCACGACGACACGCACGTTGCGGTCGTCCTCGTCGATCTCGACGACGGCGCGCCTCGCACCTCCGTGCTTCGTCGCGTTCGTCAGCGCCTCCTGGACGATCCGGTAGACCGCCGCCTCGAGCTCGGCGGTGTGCCGTGTCGGCGCGCGGCCGTTCTCGTACGCGAGGTCGGCGTGGAGGTCGATGTCGAGACCGCTCCGCCGCACCCGCTCGAGGAGCGCCTCGATCGCGCCGAGCGTGCCGAACTCGTCGAGCGCCGCGGGGCGAAGGTCGGTGATGAGCCCGCGCAGCGTGGCGATCTCGCCCTCGAGCCGGTCGACGGCGTCGTCGAGCGCGCGGTCGAGCGCCTCGGACGGGCCGGAGCGGCGGGCCGAGGACAGGAGGATCCGCAGCGCCGCGAGGTTCTGCAGCGTCTCGTCGTGGAGCTCGCGCGCCCAGCGGCGCCGCTCGTCCTCGGCGGCGGCGAGCCGCTGCCGGTGGCGTTCGGCCGCGACGGAGGTGGCGGTGGCGACGGCGGTGGCCGCGCTCGCGGCGAACGCCTCGAGCAGCCGCTCGTCCTCGGCGGTGAAGCGCGGGCCGTCCTCGAGCCGGTCGAGAGCGAGCAGCACGCCGTACGAGCGGTTGCGGAAGACGAGCGGGACGACGAGCCCGGCCTCCACGGCGATGAAGCGGCCGACGCCGTACTGGTCGAAGCGGGAGCGGTTCAGCTCGTCGTCGAGGTGCTGCGTCCGGCGCGTCCGCAGCGCCGCGCTCGCCACCGTCTCGTCGAGCGTCAGCCGGGCGCCGATCAGCCCGTCGGGGATCTCCCCCGCGCCCGTCGCGACGACGAGCTCGTCGCCGCGCGCGAGCTCGATCACGAGTACCCGCGCCGACACGAGTGCGCGACCGCGCTTGGCGACGAGCTCGAGGATCGTGTCGAGCGCCGTCTCCCCTGCGACGGCCTGCGTGATCTGCGTCGTCGCCTCGAGCGTCGCCACCGTCCGCTCGAGCTCGTCGGTCCGCTCGCGCGCGCCCGTGAAGCGCCCGGCGTGGTCGATCGCGACGCCGGCGAACTCGGCGAGAAGGACGACCGCCTGCTCGTCGGCGTCGGTGAACTCCTCGCCGCCCGCCTTCTCCGTCAGGTACAGGTTCCCGAACGGGGTGCCGCGGACGAGGATCGGCACACCGAGGAACGACTGCATCGGCGGGTGCCCGGCCGGGAACCCCCACGAGCGCGGGTGGCGGCCGACGTCGGCAAGCCGGAGCGGCTCGGGGCTCGAGATCAGCTCGCCGAGCACGCCGCGCCCGCGCGGCAGGTCGCCGATCTCCGCGTGCGCCACCTCGTCGATCCCCACCGTCTTGAAGCGCGCGAGCTCCGTTCGCGACCCGTTCAGCACGCCGAGCGCCGCGTACTGCGCGCCGGTGAGGTCCTTCGCAGCCTCGAGCACGCGGTCGAGCACGACCTCGAGATCGAGCTCGTCGAGGACGCTCCGCGCAACGTCGAGTACTGCGAGAACGGCGCGATCCACGGCTATCCGATGGACTGTAGCGCGCGCGCACCCGGCCCGACGTAGCGCGCGCTCGGGCGGACGAGGACGCCGAGCCGCTTCTGCTCGAGGACGTGCGCCGACCAGCCGGCGGTCCGCGAGCACGCGAACATCGCCGGCGCGAGATTCGGGGGCACCTCGGCGACGTCGAGCACGATCGCCGACCAGAACTCGACGTTCGTGTACGAGTGATCCGGGTTCTTGCGGGCGATCGCCTCGTGCGCCGCCTGCTCGAGCGCCTCGGCCACCTCGACGCGCGGCGACCCGAGCTCCTTCGCCGTGCGCTTCAGCAGCCGCGAGCGCGGATCCTCGGCGCGGTAGACGCGGTGGCCGAAGCCCATGATCCGCTCCTTGCGCTCGAGCGCCTGCTCGACCCACTTCTCCGCGTCGCCCATCTCCGCGACCGCGTCGAGCATCGGCAGCACCCGCGCCGGGGCGCCGCCGTGCAGCGGGCCGGAGAGCGCGCCGACGGCCCCGGAGAGCGCGGCGCCGCAGTCGGCGCCCGTCGAGGCGATGATCCGCGCCGTGAACGTCGACGCGTTCAGCCCGTGCTCGGCGGTGCAGATCCAGTACGTGTCGATCGCCTTCGCGTGCGCCTCGTTCACCTCGCCGCGCCACGCGAGCAGGAAGCGCTCCGCGGCGGTCTCGCCCTCGAGCACCGTCGCCTCGGGCACCGGCGGCCGGTCGGCGCCGCGCGCGGACTGCGCGACGATCGAGAGCGCGGCGGCCGAGAGCCGGCGCAGGTCCTCCCGCGCCGTGTCGACGTCGATGTCGATGAGCTGTCCCAGGCTCCAGCGCCCGCTGAGGATCGCGAGCATCGACTGCAGGTCCGACATGTGGCCGCCCGTGCGCACCTCCAGCTCCTGGTACGCCGCCGGCAGCCCCGGCTCGAGCGACTCGTCGACGAGCAGTCCCCAGACCTGCTCGAACGGGACCGTGCCGACGAGCTCCTCGATGTCGACGCCGCGGTAGCGGAGCGAGCCGCCCTCGCGGTCGGGCTCCGCGATCTCGGTCTCGAAGGCGACGACGCCTGCGAGGCCGGGACTGAAATCGGACGTGTTCATTGATGGATCTCCTCCAGCTCGATCTCGAGGCCGAGGCCGCGCTCCTCGGCCGCGGCCAGCACGAGCGCCGCGGCGGCGAGGTCCTGGACGGCGACGCCGACTGACTTGTACAGCGTAATTTCCGCGGGCGAGGTCCGGCCGGTCCTGCCGCCGGAGACGACCTCGCCCAGCTCGGCGTGGACGTCCGCGTCGCCGAGCCCCTGGAGCTCGGCGGCGCCGGCGGGCGGCGGCAGCAGCGCCGCGCGGGTCTCGACGAACAGCGTCGCGTCGCGGACGATCGCCGGGTCGAGCTCGGAGCCGGCGGGCGGCGAGCCGACGGAGCTGACGTGCGCGCCCGGGGCGAGCCACTCGCGCAGGACGACCGGCTCGCGCGCGTGCGTCGTCGCGGCGACGACGTCCGCTCCGCGCACGGCCTCCTCCACCGACGAGGCGGCGTCCGCGCCGACCTCCGCCGCGAGCGCCTGCGCCTTCTCCGGGTCGCGGCCGGCGATGCGCACCTCGTCCCAGTCGCGGATCTCCGAGAATGCGCGCGCGTGCGAGCGCGCCTGCACGCCGGTGCCGACGATCGCGAGCACCTTCGCGTCGTCGCGGGCGAGGAGCCTCGCCGCGAGCGCCGCGGCGACCGCCGTCCGCGTCTCCGTCACGTAGGTGCCGTCCATGAGGACGGTCGGCGTCCCCGTGGCGGGGTCGAAGAGCATGATCGCCGCCTGGTGCGTCGGCCGGTCCGTGTTCCCCGGGAAGAGCGTGACGAGCTTGCAGCCGAGTCCGGCCGAAGGCAGGTACGCCGGCATCGCGCCGAGCAGTCCCCGCTCGCCCGCCCAGGCGGCGATGCGCGCCGGCATCGAGACCGCGCCCGCCGACAGCTCGGCGTGCGCCTCCGCGAGCGCGCCGAACAGCGCGTCCACGTCGAGCAGCTCCTCGACCTCGGGCCGGGTGAGAACGAGCATCGGCCCGGACCCTACCGGCGGGCGTCGTGCGCGGCGACGGGCGCGCGTGGCGACGGCTGCGGCGGCGGGTTCGTGTTGACGAGGAACGCCGCGGCGAGCAGCACCGCCATCGCCACCGTGCTCTCGCCGAGCATGCTCCGCCCCAGCCGCCCGAACAGCGTCCCGCCGTCGCCGGCGGCGAGCCTCGGCGCCGCGACGAAGTGGTGCACGGCGCCCCAGAGGAGCGCGAGCGCGACGAGGGAGAGCTTGATCAGCAGCACGTGCCCGTAGCCCGTCGTCCAGAGGTCGTGCACGTTCGGGAACCGGAGGATGCTGAGGTACGTCCCGGCCGCGAGCAGGAGCGCGACGAGGACCGTCGCGAGCTTCGAGAAGCGGAGGAACGCCGTCCGCCGCAGCTCCGGGGCGCCCGGCCAGATGACGACGAGCAGCATCACGAGCCCGCCGACCCAGAGCATCGCCGAGGTCAGGTGCACCCAGTCCGCGAGCTCCGACACCCACGAGTGCCCCGCGTCCGCCGCCGAGTGCCCCGAGAGCGAGAGCCCGGAGGCGAACAGCAGCCCGAGCCCGAACGCGACCCAGAGGGGCCAGACGAGATCGAGGAGCCACGCGAGGTAGAGAAACGCGGTCACGAGCACGAAGCCGAGCGTCATGGCGATGAACGTCTGGCCGAAGCGCGTCCCGGTCGCGAGCGGCGAGAGGTCGCCGTAGAGGAACAGGCGGAACGGCAGCTCGAGCATGTCCTCGCCGCGGAGCAGGAAGGTGAGGATCCCGACCTGGAGCAGCGCGACCGCGCCGATGCCCGTCACCCAGAAGAAGCGCCGCTGGGCGCGCGGCGGCAGCGGCCCGCGCACGATCAGCAGCCGGAAGCCGAGCCCGCCGACGAGGAGCGCGAGCGAGACGAAGTAGAGCCAGCGGACGACGTCCTCGGTGCGCGTCGGCCCCTGCGCCCCGACCGCCGAGGTCACCGGCGGCGCCTTCACGCGCACGCCGAACGTGTAGACGCCGGAGACGATGTGGCCGTCGTTCGAGATCGCCTGCCAGCGGATCGTGTACGGCCCCTTCGGCAGGCGCGGCACCGGCGCGACGAGCTGCCGCTGCGCCGTGATCGCGCGAGGCGTCCCGGCCAGGTTCCTCCCGTCCGGCGTCAGCACCTGGATCGACTTCGGCAGCGCCTGGACCGTCTGGTCGAACTGGAGCACGACCTGCCGCGGGGAGACCGCGAGCTCCTGGCCGAACGACGGCGTCTCATGCTTCAGCGACGCGTGGGCGAACGCGGACGCGGGAAGTGCGAGCGCGGCGAGCGCGGCGACCGGCAGCGCGCGCCTCATCGGTGCGGCGGTCCGGCGAACTGCGACAGGTGCCCGAGGATCGGGGCGACGTCTCGATCGCAGTAGAGAAGGACGGCGAGCACGATGAAGAACGTCGCGAACCCCGACGCAGCGAACATCGAGCGCGGGCGCAGCGCGAGCATCACCGGGAACGCCGCGAAGGCGAGGGCCGTCCAGCCGAGCGTGTGGTGGAGGAACGCAGCGCGGGCGAACAGCCAGTGGTTCTGCTCGTGCACGAGGAACGCCGTCCCCGAGACGATCAGCGCGAGCGAGGACGTGAGGCGCCAGTACTGCGAGTGGAGCTTCCCGCGCGCGACGCCGAGCTCCGCCGCGCCGCAGAGCATCAGCACCTCGGCCCACGACCCGTGCGCGACCATGTGGATCGCCGAGTTGGTGAAGAACGTCATCACCGGCCACATCAGGATCCCCATCGCAAAGCAGAGACCCGGCCAGATGTACCTCCGCCACGGCCGCCGCCCCCACACCCCCGGCCCGACGAGCGCCTCGGAGAAGAGGACGAGCCCGAGCATGAGGAAGCCGGTGGCGAACCACCAGTGGACGAACTCGGCCTGCGGCATGATCCCCGCGATCACGGCGCGTCCTCGAGGTCCTCGGCGACGCCCGGCGCGATCACGAGCCGGAAGACGAGCCCGACGAGAATGACGTACAGCGGCGGCTCGACGACGAGCCACCAGACGCCCTGCCCGTGGGGATGGAGCAGCGTCAGCCGCCACGGCTGCACCACCGCCCAGATCACGCCGCCGAGCATCGTCGCCGGCCCGAGCGCCAGCACGATCCGCGCGCGCAGCGCGTGCGACCGCGCGGCGGCGGCCACCTCGTCCTCGTGTCGTCTCAGTCGATGCGCGAAGTCCGCGCTCATTCCGTTCTCCTCCTCCCGCGTGGGTCTCGACGAGCCGCGGGGGCCGGCTGCCCGCGGCTAGGCGGGAAGCGGCGGAGGCCGGGACTCGAGTGCGTGCCCGAAGCGGGAGCGAGGCGCGCGCGAGTCGGCGCGATGGAACCGCTGCGCGGGCGGGTCGCCGGCGGCGACGAGGCGCCGCGCGTAGGCGACCGCCTCGGCGGCGAGGCTCTCGTAGTCGGCGAGCCAGCCGGCGACGGCGCGGAAGAGCAGCGCGACGACGACGGCGAGGACGGCGAACACCGGCAGCGCGGAGCTGTGCACCCACGGCGAGAGCACCGACCAGCGCGTCGTCTCGGCGCCCTCGGCGTCGGCCTGGACGAGGTAGATCGACGCGGTGCCGACGAAGGCGAGGAGCCAGAATCGCGGCGACAGCTCGATCCGGACCCGCGGCGAGCGACGCCGAGGGCTCGCGCCGAGCGCGACGGCGACGCGCTGCGCCGCGCGCCCCGCGGCGCGCGCCTTCGCGAAGCGCCACGCGAGCCGCGCGAGCATCAACGCGATCCCGATCTTCACCGCGCCGACGAGGAACGGGTAGTAGGCCGCGTGGCGGTAGCTGACCGCGCCGACGTGGCGGCCGACGTCGAGCCGGTGCGTCAGGCTGTCGCCTGCGAGCTCCGCCGCGAGCGACAGCAGCCCGAACGAGAGGATCGAGAGCAGGCGTCGATGGCTGCGGGCCCGGGTCATCCCAGAACAGTAAGCGACCACTCGTTGCGGTGCTCGGCGTCGAGCGAGAAGAGCAGGATCCGCTGCCAGCGCCCGAGGCAGAGGGCGCCGTCGGCGAAGGGAACCTGCTCGGATCGCGGCCCGAGCAGCGCGGCGACGAGCCGGGCCTTCGACGGCGAGTCGTCCGGGACGACGCGCTCGAGCATCGCCTCGAGATCCTCGAAGAAGCCGGTCTCGCGCTCCTGCACGCGCACGAGCGAGAGCCCGTGCGACGGGTGGATGTACGCGATCCCGTCGCGGTGGCCGGCGCGGCCGACCGACTTCGCCACCTCGTTCGTGATGTCCATCACCGACAGGGTCGGGAGCGCAGCCGCGATCGAGTAGGGGACCTCGATGCTCGTCACCGGCGTGCGACCTCCTTCGGGAGCCGGAAGTGGACGTGCTCGCGGGCGACCGTGATCTCCTCGAGCGTGTCGAAGCCGCGGTCGGCGAGCCTGGACGCGACGGAGACGACGAGCTCCTCCGGGGTCGAGGCGCCGGCGGTGAGCCCGATCGTGCGGTGTCCGTCGAGCAGCAGCTCGCCGAAGGCGCTCTCGCCGTCGATCAGCGACGCGCTCGCGCCCGCCGCCTGCGCCACCTCGACGAGGCGCTGGGCGTTCGAGCTCGTCTCGGAGCCGATCACGAGCACGAGGCTCGCGCCCTCGGCGACCATCGCCTTCACCGCGTCCTGCCGGTTCTGGGTCGCGTAGCAGATGTCGTCGGCGTGCGGCCGCTTCATCTCGCCGAGGTGGTTCTCGAGCGCGTCGACGATCGGCGCGACGTCGTCGAGCGAGAGCGTCGTCTGCGTGATCACGGCGACGGGCTTGTCGGTGCGGAGCGCGCGCGCCTGCTCGGGCGACTCGATCACGACGGTCGACTCCGGGCGCTCGCCGAGCGTCCCGATCACCTCGACGTGGTTCTCGTGGCCGACGAGCGCGACGAGGTGGCCGCTGTCGGCGTAGCGCCTCGCCTCCGCGTGCACCTTGTTCACGAGCGGGCAGGTCGCGTCGACGATCTTCAGCCCGCGTCGCTCCGCGTTCTCCTTCACGGACGGCGCGACACCGTGCGCGGAGAGGACGCAGAACTCGCCCTCGGGGATGTCGTCCTCGTGCTCGACGAAGACGGCGCCGAGCCCCTCGAGCCGGCGCACGACGTGCTCGTTGTGGACGATCTGGTGGCGGACGTAGACGGGCGGGCCGTGCTGCTCGAGCAGCCGCTCGACGATCTCGATCGCCCGGTCGACGCCGGCGCAGAACGAGCGCGGCGCGGCGAGAAGGACCCGGCCGTTGCCGTTCGCCGAGCTCACGCGAAGCTCCGCTGCAGCGCGTGCAGCGACCGGACGGCGTCGCGCATCGAGCGGAGCGCGTCACCGCGGCGCCTGACGATCCAGCGCAGCAGCCCGGCGACGTCGGTGCGCCCGTCGGGGTGCACGGTCGAGTCGACGCCCTCGATCGCGCTCGAGGGCAGATCCGAGATCGCGCGGACGACGCCGGCCAGCCGGCCGGACGCGGCGAGCCTGCCGCTCTCCATGTCGACGGCATCGGCGCCGCTCGCCTCGTGCAGGCGCAGGCGCTCACCCGCGTCGTGGACGAGCTCGTCCGAGGCGAGGACGGTGCCGGTGCGCGCGCCGCGCACGCCGAGCGGGCCGCCCTCCCACAACGTCGCGCCGGAGGCGTCGACGACCCGCGTGGCGTCGACGACGTCGCCGATCGCGAGGCCGTCGTGCAGCGCACCCGCGACGCCGAACGAGACGAGCCGTCCGTCGGGGACGCCGTTCACGGCGCGAATCCCGACGCGGACCGCGCGAAGGCCGGCCTTCCTCGCGACGCGCTCCTCCGCGGTCGTCGCACAGGCAAAGGTCAGCCCGTCAGCGTCCACGCCATGCTCCGCACGGTCTCCTTCAGGCTCTTCGACGACTCGAACGCGGCCGACGGCTCGAAGCCGGAGTGGATGCCGCAGTGCTCGCAGCGCGGGTCGTTGCCCGGCCCGTACGCCTCCCACTCCATCCCCTCGAGCAGCGCCTCGTACGTCGGGAAGATGCCGTCGGTGAGCAGGTAGCACGGGCCCTTCCAGCCGTACGGGTTGCGCGTGATCGAGCCCCACGGCGCGCACGCGAGCTTCCGCTCGCCGGTGAGGAAGTCCTGGTAGATCGGCGTCGCGATCCAGCGATAGCCGTGCTCGCGGACCGCGGCCCGGATCGCCCGGAACTTCTCCTCGTGCTCGGCGCGCGTCATCGTCAGCGCCGGGTCGATCTGCGAGTACTGATATCCGGGCGCGACGAGCATCCCGTCGATGCCGACCTCGTCGGTGAGATAGCGCATCATCTCGATCACGTCGTCGACCTCGGTCTCCTTGAAGATCGTCGTGTTGGTCGTGACGCGGAACCCGCGCGAGCGCGCGAGCCTGATCGCGTCCACGGCGATCTCCCAGAGCCCCGGGTAGTCGCAGACGTAGTCGTGGATCTCCTGCATCCCGTCGAGGTGGACGACGAAGGTCATCCGCGCCGACGGCTCGAACCAGTCGAGGCACTGCTCGAGGCGCAGCGCGTTCGTGCACAGCTCGACGGTCTTGCCCATCTCGAGCATCCCGGCGACGACCTCTTCGATCCCCTTGTAGACGAGTGGCTCGCCGCCGCAGACCGACACGACCGGCGCGGGGCACTGGAGCCCGGAGTCGACGCATTCCTCGACGGTCAGCCGCGCGCGATTCGACTCGTATTCGCGGATCTTTCCGCAGCCGATGCACGCGATGTTGCACGCGAGCGTCGGCTCGAGCATCAGCACGAGCGGATAGCGCTCGCCTTTGCGCTGCTGCGAGGCGACGTACCTGCCGATCGAGACCGTCGACTGGAGGGGGAACTTCATCCGGAGAGCCTTTCGCGTAGTCGTCCGAGTGCGAGCAGGGGAAAGCTGATGCGGTACAGGTGATAACGGATCATAAAATCGAGCGGGAATCCCGTCCCGGTGAAATGCGCCTCCTCCCAGTCACCGTCGTCGCGCTGCGCCGCGCAGAGATAGTCTGCCGCCTTGCGCGCAGCGCTTGCCTCAGCGTTTCCTGCGGCGCTATACGCGAGCAATGCCCAGCCCGTCTGCGACGGCGTCGCGAACTCGGCGCGTCCGCGCCACGCGGGATCGGCGTAGGAGCGGATGTCCTCGCCGAAGCCGCCGTCCGGCCTCTGCACGGAGTCGAGCCAGGAGACGGCGCGGCGCATGGAGGGATGATCGGCCGGGATGCCGCACGCCTCGAGCGCGGGCAGCGCGGCGCCGGTCCCGTACAGGTGGTTGACGCCCCAGCGACCGAACCAGGAGCCGTCGCGCTCCTGCTCCGCGAGCAGCCAGTCGAGTCCGCGCGCGACCGCGCCGTCGTAGCCGTCCTCCTGCGCCAGCGTCTCGAGCGCGTGCGCGGTGACGTCGGCGCTCGGCTCGTCCGTCACCTTGCCGAAGTCGCAGAACGGGATGTTGTAGAGCCACATCGCCTGGTTGTCGACGTCGAACGCGCCCCAGCCGCCGTCGCGCGACTGCATGCCGACGAGCCAGTCGAGCCCGCGGCGGACCGCGTCGTCGCCGCTCTCGAGCCGGCGCAGCGCGAGCGCGATCACGGCGGCGTCGTCCGTGTCGGGATAGAGGTCGTTCTCGTACTCGAACGCCCAGCCGCCGGGCGCCAGGTCGGGGACCCGTATCGCCCAGTCGCCCCTCGCCGTCACCTCCTCGCGCAGGAGGTACTCGCCCGCCCGGACGAGCTGCGGATGGTCGGCCGGGACGCCGCACGCGCGCAGCGCGAGCACGGCGAGTCCGGTGTCCCAGACCGGCGACTGGCACGCCTCGGGGCGGAGCCGGTCGCCGTCCCGGACCATGAAGCCCTCCCAGCCGTCGACCGCGCGGCGCAGCGTCGGGTCGTCGAGCCCGTGGCCGAGCGCGGCGAGGGCGACGATCCCCCAGACCCAGGGCGGCTGGATCCCGCCCCAGGAGCCGTCCGCCTCCTGCCGCTCGCGAATCCACTCCTCGGCGACGGCGTAGGCGCGGCGGCGCAGGGCGCCGGGCCGGCGCGGCGGCCGCGTCCGGCCGGGGACGGCGCCGATCTCGCGCAGGTCGACCTCGGCCGGGCGGACGGGCCGGAGCGACTGCGCGACCGAGAGCGCGACGAACGTCTGGCGCGCCCAGCAGGAGAAGTTGTAGATCGAGAACGGCGACGACGGCGGCAGCAGCACGAGCTCGGGCGGGATCGGCACCATCCGCTGCCACGGCCACTGGCCGAGCAGCGCGAGGAAGCACTTCGTGAACAGGCGGCTCTTCGGGATCCCGCCCTCGCCCTGGATGTACGCGCGCGCCCTCGGCCCCGGGTCGACGCCGCACATGCGCAGGGCGACGTACGCCTCGATCGAGGTCGAGAGGTCGGGCGGCCCCTCGAACCAGATCGCCCAGGTGCCGTCGTCGCGCATCCGGGCGACCAGCTCGTTGGCGATCCCGCGGTCGAGCTCCGGCGTGCGCAGCCCGAGCACGTGGTTCCAGAAGAGGTGCTGCGCCGTCATCGTCACGTTCGACTCGAGCTCGCCGACCCAGATCCCGTCCGGCCGCTGCAGCTCGAGCAGCCGGCGGGTGCCGCGATCGATCGCCTCGTCGAGGCGCGTCAGCTGCGAGACGGCGGCGGTCATGCCGAGACCGTAACCGCGGCGGCCGCGGCTCGGCCGCTCCGGACGGCGCTCTCCATCGTCGCCGGCCAGCCGGTGTCGGTCCACGTCCCGGCGCGGACGACGCCGTCGCGGCCGGTCGCCACGCCCGGCCGGACGACGCCGGGGCGGAGCGCGATCGTCGCGTAGGGCTCGCGGCTGACCCGCGACCAGAGCAGCTCGGCGCCGCCGAGGCGCTCGACGAGCTGGCCGGCGACGCGGTCGACGAGGTCGCGGCCGCGGATCTCCATCAGCTCCGGGACGCCGCTCGAGACGACGGTGAGGTACTGCCCCTGCTCCGGCGGGTGGCCGGTCAGCGTGCCCCGGTCGAACACCCAGTGCGCGTCGGAGCCGAGCAGCGCGGCGAGCGGCTCGCGCAGCAGCTGCCGGTCGAACCAGAGGTGGACGCTGACGATCGGCGAGTCCTCGAGCGCGGGCTCGGGCTCGCCGAGCAGGCGGGCGCTCTCCCGCGGCGGCACCGCGAGGACGACGGCGTCCGCGTCGAGCTCGTCGAGCGACTCGACCCGCGCGTCGACGAGCACGGTCGCGCCCGCGGCGGCGAGCGCGCGCCCGGCCGCGTCGCCGTGCATCTCGCCGAGCGGCCGGATCGGCAGGACGAGATCCGCGTTCCCGCGCGGCCCGAGCAGCGCCGTCCGCACCGTGAAGAGACCCGCCGCCGCGTCCATCTCGTCGCAGCGGAGGTTGAGCGCCGGCCGCATGAAGACGTCCCAGAAGCGGTCGACCGCCGCGTCGGAGGCGCCGAGCCGCCGGAGCAACGCGCCGAACGTCTCGCCCGGCCGCGGCTTCGCGCCGCGGCAACGCGCGGTGACGACCGGGATCCGGACGCGGTCTCGCAGCGGCAGGTGCCCATAGCCGACGAGTGCCGGCAGGCTCGGCTTGATCGACGACGCGGTCCCGTCCTCGGCGATCACCGGCAGGGCGAGCCGCGTCCGCCGGTAGGCGAAGCGCTCGCCGATCCGGTCGAGGAGGCGGAGGTACTCGCTGAAGCAGCCGAGCGCGATGTGCTGGCCGTTGTCGGGCGGCGGCTTCGGGTCTCCCTCGCGCTCGGGCAGCGTCTGCACCGCGCCGCCGAGGGTCGGCCGGGCCTCGTGCACGGTCACCGCCGCGCCGGCGTCGACGAGGTCGAGCGCGGCGGCGAGCCCGGCGAGGCCGCCGCCGACGACCGCGACCCGCGTCACCGCCAGAGCCCTCTCGCGACGACGCCGAGCTTCGCGGTCGTCGAGAGCCGGCACGACGCGGAGAAGACGTCGAAGCCGTTCGCCTCCATCCGGTCGAGCTGGCCGCGGTAAAGGCCGGCGAACGTCGAGACGCAGAGCGCGCTCCGCCGGTCGAGCGACTCGAGCAGTCGCAGCCCCTCGTCCATGTGGACGCGCGCGCGCTGGGCCTGGAACGCCATCAGCTCGCGCCACTCCGGGCTCACCGCGAGCGCGGTCACGCCGAAGCGGGCGAGCTCGTCCTGCGGCAGGTAGACGCGCCCGAGCTGCTCGTCCTCGGCCACGTCGCGCATGATGTTGATCAGCTGGAGCGAGATCCCCAGCGTCATCGCGCGCTCGACGTCGTCGGAGCCGTAGACGGCGACGCACGCGACGCCGACCGCGCCCGCGACCTTCTCGCAGTAGCCGCGCAGGTCGTCGAACGTCGCGTAGCGCGTCTGCTCGAGATCCTGGAGACCGCCGTCGACGAGCGCCGCGAGCGCGTCCCGCGGGATGCCGAAGCGCCGGCGCGCGTCCGCGAGCGCGACCGACGTCGCGTCCGACGGCTCGCGGTCGAGCGACGCGCGGAGCTCCTCGAGCCGGCGGCGCTTCTCGTCGCCCGGCAGGTCGCCGTCGGCGACGTCGTCGACCTCGCGGGCGAACGCGTAGATCGCCGCGACGGCTCGCCGCTTGTCGCGCGGGAGCACCATGATCCCGTACGCGAAGTTCTTCGCCCGCGCGCGCGTGAGCCGCTGCACCTCGGCGTACGCCTGCTCCGTCGTCCAGCTCATCGGACGAGCGTGAGCGCCGCCTCGCGCGCGAGCCGCGCGCGCGACGGCTTCGGCCGCTGCGTGAACACGTCCCAGTTCGCGGACTCGAGCGCGTCGAGCGCGGCGAGCCCGCCGCGCCCGAACAGCCCGACCGCTCGGCCGAGCCGCCCGCCGATCCGCGCGCGCAGCAACTCGCCGGCCGCGAGCAGCGCCGCCGCACGCTCCGCCTCGAAGCGGAGAAGCGCGCGCAGTCCGTCGCCGGGGCGGTCGAGCGGCGGGTCGCCGAAGCGCCACCGGTCCTCGGCGGGCAGGTAGATCCGCCCGAGCTCGAGGTCACGCGGCACGTCCTGGAGGAAGTTGACGAGCTGGAGCCCGGTGCAGACGTCGTCGCTCGCGGCGACGAGCTCGGGGTCGTCGAGCCGGCGCAGCACCCCGAGCACCAGGCGCCCGCAGGGGTCGGCCGAGTGGACGCAGTACCACTTGAGGTCGTCCCACGTCTCGTACTCCGAGATGCGCTGGTCCATCCGGTTCGCCTCGATCAGCCGCTCGAAAGGCTCGCGCGGCAGGTCGAACTCGCGCACCGTCGGCTGGACGTTCTGCATCACCGGCCAGGCCGGCTCGCCCCCGAAGGTCAGGTCGACCTCCCGCTCGAGCTCGTCGAGCGCGGCGAGCCGGTCGCCGTCGTAGGCATCGCCGAGCTCGTCCACGAGCCGGGCGTAGCAGTAGAGGGCGCGCACGTGCGGACGCAGCGCACGGGGGAACAGGATCGAGCCGACCGGGAAGTTCTCCCCGGCGGCGCGGGCGGCGATCTCGGCGACCTCCATGTCGACAGCATTCCGGCACGGGCCGCCTCCCGTCAAAAACACTACGAGCCGAGCAGCTCCGAGAGCACGGCGCCGAGCACGGGGATCGCCAGCGTCAGCGCGAAGTTCATCCAGCCGATCCCGCGCAGGATCCCGCGCAGGGTCTGCGGCCGTCCCTCGCGGATCTGCTCGGCGAGCCCGGGGCCGAGCACGAAGTCGTGGAGATACGCACCCACGACGAGGAGCCCGACGCAGGCGCCCTTGACGGCGAGCACCACGTCGAACCCGTGCGAGGTCCCGTGGAACGCGTGCGCGCGGCCGGCGAGCGCGACGCCGGTGCCGATCGCGACGGCGAGCGCGCCCCAGCCGAGCGGCCGCCAGCGCCGCCCGAACGCGCGCAGCGTCCGCGCGCGCGCCTCGCCCTCGAGCCGTTGCACCGGCGGCACGGCGACGACGACGAGCGCGATCGTCCCGCCGACCCAGACGATCGCCGCGAGCAGGTGCACGGTGCGGAGCGCCGCGTCCACGTCCGTAGTTTCCCCCGATCCTGGTGCCGCCGTCTGTCTCAACACTCATCAGATGGCGCCCGAGCTCTCCATCCCGGTCCTGTGGAGCGTCGACCGCGCGCCGCACGTCGCGGGCCGGCTCGACCTCTACCGCGACCGCCTGCACCTCGACGGCGGCTCGCGCGACGACCGGCGCACGCTCGACGTCGACGGCGCCGACGTCGCCGCGGTCCGCATCGGCCGCGAGGGAGGAGACCGGATCGGCGGCCGCGCCGTCCTCCTCGTCGAGCTCCGCGGCGGCGCCGTCCTCTCCGTCGCAGGCCTCCAGACCGCCGGCACGCTGCACGAGCTCGCCGAGCGGATCGAGGCGATGACGCCCGGTACCGACTGAGTCGCAGGCGAATCCGGGGAATCGCCGATGGGCCGCCGCCCCCGGCGTGCCCAGCGCTGTCCCGTCCGACGAGAACGGAGGCTGAGATGCCGGGCACATCGACCAAGCCGGTGGCCGCCGGCGACGCCGTCGAGGTGACGGGCCACAAGGTCGGCGACGCGGCCCGCCACGGGAGGATCGTCGAGGTCCTGGGCGAGCCGGGTCACCTCCACTACCGCATCGCCTGGGAGGACGGGCGCGAGAGCGTCCTCTACCCGAGCAGCGACCTGCGCATCACGCACGTCGCGACGAAGCGCTGACGGACTAGACGGTGGCGGTCGGCCGCACCCCGCCGGCCGCGGCGACGATCGGCTCGAGCAGGTCCGCGAGCGGGACGCCGCCCACCTCCTCGAGGCGGTACGTCGCGTGCCGGATCGGGTGCCGCGAGCGGATCAGCCGCGCGAGGTCGATCGGCGTGCCGGTGACGACGACGTCGCAGTCGCACGCGTCGATCGTCTCCTCCAGCTCGGCGAGCTGCTCGTCCGAGTAGCCCATCGCCGGCAGGACGCGGAGATCCGGATAGCGCGCAAACGTCTCCGCGATCGTGCCGACCGCGAACGGCCGCGGGTCGACGAGCTCCGCCGCCCCCGCCTCGCGCGCCGCCACGGTGCCGGCGCCGAAGGCCATGCCGCCGTGCGTCAGCGTCGGCCCGTCGTCGACGACGAGCACCCGCTTTCCCCGGAGCGGCGGCCCGTCCTGGAGCTCGACCGGCGAGCGGGCGAGCAGGATGTGCGCATCCGAGTTGACGAGCCGGATGTCCCTGAGCACCGTCTCGAGCTGCGACAGCTCGGCGCTGTCGATCTTGTTGACGACGACGGCGTCGGCCATGCGGAGGTTCGCCTCGCCCGGGTGGTACGCGAGCTCGTGGCCCGCGCGCAGCGGGTCGACGACGACGACGGACAGGTCGGGCCAGAAGAACGGGAAGTCGTTGTTCCCGCCGTCCCAGATGATCACGTCGGCCTCGGCCTCCGCCTGCGCGAGGATCTCGCCGTAGTCGACGCCGGCGTAGACGGTCATGCCGAGCCCGACCGGCAGCTCGTACTCCTCGCGCTCCTCGATCGTCGGATGCGACGCGTCGATGTCGGCGAGCGACGCGAACCGCTGCGCGCGCATCGCCTCGAGGTCTCCGTACGGCATCGGGTGCCGGACGAGCGCGACACGGAGCCCGGCGGCGAGCAGGAGCGAGCCGATCCGACGGCTCGTCTGGCTCTTGCCGCAGCCGGTGCGGACCGCCGTGACCGAGACGACCGGCTTCGTCGCGAGGAGCATCGTCGAGCGGGGCCCGAGCAGCCGGAAGTCCGCGCCGGCGGCGAGCGCGACCGACGCCTTGTGCATCACGTCGTCGTGCGAGAGGTCCGAGTAGGCGAGCACGACCTCGTCGACCGCCTCCGCGCGGATCAGCTCGGCGAGCCGCTCCTCCGGCAGGATCGGTATCCCCTCCGGGTAGAGCGGCCCCGCGAGCGAGGCCGGGTAGATCCGGTCGTCGATCCCGGGGATCTGGGCCGCCGTGAACGCGACGACGCGCATCTCCGGGTCCTCGCGGAAGACGAGGTTGAAGTCGTGGAAGTCCCGTCCCCCCGCCCCCATGACGATGACCTTCTGCACGGTCGACCCCTTTCACTCCAGGACGTGGATGTTGCGGTCGGCGCAGAGCTCCTTCAGCACCCGCGGCCAGACGGTGACGCTCACCTCCCCGAGGTGCGCCGTCCGCAGCAGCAGCATCATCGTCCGCGACTGGCCGATGCCGCCGCCGACCGAGAGCGGCACCTCGTCGTGGACGATCGCGCGGTGATACGGCAGGTCGAGGAAGTCGAGCTGGCCGGACAGCTCCAGCTGCCGGCGGAGCGAGTCCTTCGTCACCCGGATTCCCATCGACGAGAGCTCGTGCCGCCGCTCCGTCACCGGGTTCCAGACGAGGATGTCGCCGTTCAGCCCGTGCATCGGCCGTCCGTCGACCGACGTCGTCTCCGTCGACCAGTCGTCGTAGTCGGCGGCGCGCAGCTCGTGCGGGAGCCCGTCGGCGAGCGGCCAGCCGATCCCGTAGATGAACACCGCCGGGTGCCGCTGGAGCAGCAGCGTCTCGCGCTGCTTGCGCGGGAGATCGGGCCACTCGGCGAGCACGTCCTCGGCGTGGATGAAGACGAGCTCGTCCGGGAGCGGCGGGTGGCGCTTGCCGGCGAGCGCGGGGAACGCGTCGCGCAGGAACGTCTCGGCCTCCTTCAGGACGCGCCAGATCGAGCGCACCGTGTCCGTCAGGTACTCGAGCGTCCGCTCCTGCGGCGTGATCGCGCGCTCCCAGTCCCACTGGTCGACGTACGCGCTGTGGTCGTGGTCGAGGAAGTAGTCCTTGCGCACGGCGCGCATGTCGGTGAGCAGGCCCTCGCCCGGCTCCATGCCGAACTCCGCGAGCGCCATCCGCTTCCATTTCGTCGCTGCCTGCACGACCTCGGCGTCCACCGGATGGACGTCGTGGTCGTTCGAGATGTGGAACCGGATCGGCGTGCGCGAGCCGTCGCGGTCGAGGTAGTCGTTGACGCCGCTCGTAGCGTCGACGATCAGCGGCACCTGCACCATCGTCAGGCCGAGCTCCTCGCAGAGGCGGTCCTCGATCAGCCGCTTCGCCGCGTACAGCGCCTGCATCGTCTCCTTCGGCGTGAGCAGCGGCCGGTAGTCGCGCGGGAGGATCCGCGCAAGCTCCTCGTAGTTGCCGATGCCCGGTCCGGCGAGGTCGAGCTCCTTCACGTCCGTCATGGCTTGCCTCCGTTCGTTGTCGTCTCGACCCGCTCGACGACCGGGGCGAGCGGGCGCGCGCGCTCGAACACGTCGCGCTCGAGCCAGCTCCCGTCGGGCGGGGTGACGATGAGCACCTCGGCGGCGGGGAAGTCGACGAGCGCGTCGCCGAGCGCCTGCACCGGCTCGTCGGTGCCGACGCGCCCCTCGGCCGTGATTCCGGCGCGGCGCAGCTCGCGGACGACGTCGTCGAGGCGCGCGACCGCGGCGGCGCGCGCGCCCGCCTCGTCCACCGCGACGTAGTGCGACGGCGTCGGCAGCACCGGCGCGACGACGAGGACGTCGGCGTCGCGGCCGGCGAGCCGCGCCGCGATCGTGTCCGTCACCTGCCGGGCGGTGCAGCGCGCGTCCGCGAGCACGAGCAGGCGCCCGCGCTCGGGCGCGACGACCGGGTCGGCGTTGACGCTCATCCGCGGGAACAGCACGTAGGCGGTGACGCCGATCGCGATCGAGAGGAGCGCGACGACGGCGAGGCCGATCCAGCCGATCGCCGGCGGCTTGATCCAGAGCGCCGCCACGAGCATGAGCAGCACGAGGTAGGCGGCGACCGGAAGGGCGAAGACGAGGACGGTGAATCTCCTGGCGCGCATGGCCTGCACCTCCGAGAGGGGTCTGCTCTCATCTCTGCTCCCGCGCCCCCGCCGCCGCATCGGCGCCCGGCCCGATCGCCGGTTCGGCCTTCTACGCAGAGAGGATGAGCCGGGCCGCGAGGACGAGCAGCGAAACGGCCAACAGCCGCTCGATCAGCTTCCCGTGCAGCCGCAGGGACAGGTGGGCGCCGACCTGCGCGCCGACCACGATGCCGGCGGAGATGTACGCCGCGCGGAGCACGTCCCGGCTGTGGGCGAAGCTGCCGTGGACGACGTGGGTGAGCGCCCCGACCCCGGACATGACGGCGAGGACGAAGTGCGAGGTCGCCGTGGCGATGTGGGTCGGGAAGCCGAGCGCGCGGACGAGCAGCGGCACGTGGATGACGCCGCCGCCGATCCCGAGGAAGCTCGAGACGAAGCCGACGACGAGGCTGTAGAGCGCCCCGCGCAGGAGCGGCACGTCGTACTCGTAGACGAGACCCTGCCGGTCGACGAGCAGCCGCCGGACGAGGTGCCGCCGCGGCGGCTTGGGCATCCAGCGCTCGCCGGCGAGCAGCCAGACGGCGAGCACCGCGAGGATCGCCCCCATGATCGCGTCGAAGACGCTGCGGGAGACGACGCCGGTGACGAGCGCGCCGCCGATCGCGCCCGGCAGCGTCGCGACCGCGAACACGATCCCGCTGCGGAAGTCCGTCCGCCGCTGCCGCGCGTACGCCAGCGTCCCGGAGGCTGCGTTGAAGAAGACCGCAGTGAGGCTGATCGCGGTGATCGTCTGCGCGGGCTCGTGCGGATAGAGCAGCAGCAGGACCGGCGTGAGGATGAAGCCGCCGCCCGCGCCGACGATCGTCCCGAACGCGCCGACGCCGACGCCGAGCAGGACGAGCAGCGTGACGGTGACGGGATCGACGTGCACGCAGCGGCGGCGAGAGCCTCAGCGCCCGCGCAGGCGGACGCGCTCGCCGCAGCGCTCGCAGCGCTGGTAGCGCTCGGTGAGGAAGAAGGGACGCCGCCGCCGGGGGAGGCGATGCCCGACGACGCGGCAGAGGAAGCGCCGCCGCATAACGGCCTAGTCGGACGCGGCCTCGTTCGCGACCGGCTGCGGCGCGGGGCGCGCCCACGCGAGCACCGGACGGAACAGCGGCTGGTACGTCGGCGCGAATCGCGCGACCGCCGCGGCGCACGCGACGCCGCCCGAGAGGACGTACGCCGCCGAGTCGTTGACGAGCAGCGAGACGAGCACGGCGACGCCGAGCGCGAGCGTGATGTCGCGGCCGACGCGCGGTCGCGTCACGACGATCGCGATCGCGAACGTCGCGACGAACGAGATCGCGAGCGGAAGCACGAGCGTCCAGTTGTGCACCGCCGGCGCGTAGGAGAGCGGGACGCGGTTCGCCGCGACGTTCGCCAGCCCGGAGAACCCGTGACCGAACGCGCTGCGGAGATGGTCCGGCCCGGGCGAGCGCAGGTCGAGCCAGACGATCGCGAGCACCGCCGTCGCCGCTGCGAGCAGCCCGGTGACGAACCCGCGCACGCCGACGCGCAGCAGCCGCGCGCCGAGGAACGCAAAGGCGACTCCGAGCACGATCGCTCCGCCGCCGTCGGAGCCGAACCTGTTTCCGGCGACGGTGACGAGCGAGAGCACCGCGAACGCGACGAAGCCCATCGTGCCGAACAGCCGTCGCGCCAGCGCCGCGCCGGCGAGCATCGGCGCGAGCAGCAGTGTCTCGAGCTGGTTGCCGACGCCCCAGAAGCGCGAGTTCTGCGTCGGCCCGATCGGATTGACCGCGACCCACTCGGGCCGTGCGGACAGCAGCACGAGGTGCACGAGCAGCACGCCGAGGAAGAGCCCGAGCAGGCTCAGGTCGTTGCGGCACAGACGTGCGAGCCAGAGGCCCCCGAGGAACGTGCCGAGCGAGAGCACCGCCATGATCGCGACCTCGTTCGTCACGTGTGCGATCCCGAGCACGAGGCTCGTCAGGAGCGCAGCGGGGATGGCGGTCACGACCGCGCGCGAACGGAGCAGCAGGAAGAAGAGCGAGAAGCCGGCGACGACGAGCAGCGCGGCGAGCTTCAGCCGGTTGTTCGCGTGGATCTGGTGGTTGAGGCTCGCGAGGTCCGCGATCGCGTTCGCGCTCGGCTGCGACGTGAGCGTCCCGCGCTCGCGCCCGAGGGCGGTCGGTGCGATGTCGACGATCGAGACGAGCCCGGGGATCCGCGTCGTGCGCGAGACGAGCAGCCCGTGGAAGCCTCGTCCCATCACGACGACCGGGTAGCGGAGGTCGTTCGCCACCGGCCGCCCCTTCGGCGGGAGCACGACGACGATGTAGCAGCACCCCGACGGATAGCCGGTCGCCGCGGCGGCGGTGATCAGCCTCGGCCCTCCCGGGACCCCGCCGAGGCGCGCGGGCACCGCCGCGCCGCGCAGCATCTGGGCGAGCGCCTGGCGCCGGTTCGTCGTCGGCCCGGCGCCCGGGACGAGCAGGCCCGCGGCGCCGCGCTTCGCCAGGTAGTGGAACTGGCTGGACGAGAGCTGGTCGAAGACGAGCACGCGGAAGGGCGGCTGGCTCGGGACCGTCTTCGCTCCCGCCGGGGCCGCGGCGGCGAGGGCGGCCAGCACGACGAGGGGAATGACGAGACGCATCCGGAGCATCGTCCTCCGCGATTCTTCCCGATCGAGGCGTGTCCGTGTAGTGCGCAAGCGTCCCCGCGCAGCTTACGCGCCATCGGGCCGAATCGGATGTCTCAGTTCGTCGCGTCGCCCCGGTCGTGCGACTCGCCGAAGTCGAGGCGGCCCGAGGCGACGTGCTCGGCGTGGTGGAGCTCGTAGATCAGCTCGTGGTGCCGGCGGGTGTGGTGGTGGCTGCAGACCTTCTGGAGCGTCCCCTTGACCGGGTGCTCGCCGAGCCGGAGGCAGTACGGCACGGCGCAGGTGCGGTGCCACCGCGCCCAGGCCGCGACGGCGAGGGCCGCGATCAGGGGCACGGTGCCGATGATCCCGAGGAGGTTGCTGGCGCCGTTCGAGTAGTCGCTGCTGGCGAAGACATGCCGCCAGACCCCGACCGCGATCACGATCCCGAGGGCGATCGCGACCCCGATCAGGACGGTTCCGACCTCGCTCCGCTTCATCGGCTCCGGCAATCCTAGGACCCGCGGGCGACGGCACTCCGGCGGTAGATCCGCTCCATCTCCCGCGCGAACGCGGCGGTGTCCATCATCGGCGACGCGGCCAGCCGCTCGCGCATCGTGCCCCGCTCGTCCGCGAACCCCCGTCCGAGCTCGATGCCGCGGGCGACGTAGCCGGCCTCGTCGCCCGCGACGAACTCGTCGAGACCGGCGGCGCGGAGCAGCGACGCCCCCTGCCGGGCGGCCCAGCGGTCGCCGTCGAGGCAGAGCACGGGAACGCCCTGCCAGAGGGCCTCGCAGGTAGTCGTGCCGCCGTTGTACGGATATGGGTCGAGGGCGACGTCGACCCCGGAGTAGGCCGCGAGGTAGTCGTAGTGCGGCGCGCCGGGTTCGAGCGCGACCCGCGCGGGATCGACGCCGTGGGCCGCGAAGCAGCCGAGGACGAAGGCGCGGTTGCCCTCCGCGTGCATCGCCCGGTTCTTGATCAGGAGCCTCGCGTCCGGCGCCCCGTCGAGGATCGCGGCCCACGCCCGCAGCACCTGCGGCGTGAGCTTGTACTGCGAGGCGAAGGAGCCGAAGGTGACGTGGCCCGTCCCTCGCGCCGGCGACTCCTCGACCGGCGGCACGGGGTAGGCGACGTCGAAGGTCAGGTACGTGCCCGCGACCCGCTCGATCCGCTCGGGATAGTGCGGTTCCTCGTCCGCACGGACGACGACCGGGTCGCCGATCAGGACGTCGACCGCGGCGATCCCCGACGGGGCGTAGTGGTTGAACCAGCCCGCGACGGCGCGGGCCGGGTGCGAGGCGACGACCGGGAGGCGGCGGAGCGCGCTGTAGCCGTTCAGGTCGACGAGCAGGTCGAGCTCGGCGGCCGCGATGCGCTCGGACGCCGCGTCGTTGTCGAGGCCGCGGAGCGCGACGAACGTGTCGCGCGGATCGGGGCGGTAGCCGGCCGCCGCGCACTCCGCCTCGGTCGCATCGGAGAGGAGATGGACGGCGAGATCCTCGCGGTCGTGCTCGTTGACGAGGCCCCAGACCGGCTTCATCCAGTTCGGCGACGCGAAGAACGACGACAGGTACCCGACGCGGAGCGGCCCCGGGGAACGCCCGGCGGGGAAGCGGAAGCGCGGTGCGGGCAGATCTCGCTCCGCGAGGGCGCGACGGGCGGCGAGGACGTCCGCGTGCGTGGCGGAGGGGCTGCCGGGAACGACCGTGGCGAGCGCGGCGCGATGGAGGACGTCGTCGCTCGCGGCGAGCGCCGCGCGGAAGCACGCGACGGACTCGTCGACGAGACCCAGCCCGTACTGCGCCTTGCCGAGGTTGTGGAGGGCGCCCGCGTGCCCGGGCTCGAGCGCGACGGCGCGCTCGAGCTCGACGATCGCGTCCGCCTCCCGGTCGGTGTCGAGGAGCGCGGAGCCGAGCCCGAAACGGGCCCCGAAGCCGTCCTCGCCGAGCCCGCGGGCGCGCCCGAAGCACTCGAGCGCCTCGGCGAAGCGCCGCTGCCCCATCAGCTCGGCCCCGAGCCGGAGCTGGACCTCCCCCTCTGCCGCACCGTCGCCCAAGACCGCCAGAGCCGACGCGGGGACTCGAACCCCGGACCCCATCATTACGAGTGATGTGCTCTACCAGCTGAGCTACGTCGGCGGGGCACCCAGTCTAGCCGCCCAGGACCAACGTTTTCCCCTTGTAAAAGAGTGTTTGGAAATCGCAAATTTGCGATATCGGGGAATGGACTTCGCCAGGAATCCGTTCTATAAACCAGAAAGCGCCACCGGGACCGTCGCGGGACTCCCGCGCGCCGGACAGACGCAAGAGGCCGCGCAGGCGGCGGCCCGACCCCGAAGGAAGGGATTCAACTGAACGACACGATTCATCTGCACGACCTGACCCCTGCCGAGCGCCTGCTCGAGGAGGCCGCCGACCGCGGTTTCGTCGAGGAGCGGGAGCTCGAGGCGCTCGCCGACGAGCACGAGCTCGCCGATGACGAGATGGCCGCGCTCCGCGCCGCGCTCGAGGAGCGCGACGTCGTCGTGCGCGCCGCCGCGCCTGCCGCAGAGGCCGGCCCCGCCCCCTCCGGCACGCTCGACCCGCTCCAGCTGTTCATGGACGCCGCGGGCCGGCACAAGCTGCTGACGGCGGCCGAGGAGGTCGCGCTCGCGAAGCGCATCGAGCGCGGTGACGCCGCCGCCAAGGAGCGGATGATCAACTCGAACCTCCGCCTCGTCGTCTCGATCGCGAAGCGCTACCAGGGCCACGACGTGCCGCTCCTCGACCTGATCCAGGAGGGCGTGATCGGCCTGAACCGCGCCGCGGAGAAGTTCGACTGGCGCAAGGGCTACAAGTTCTCGACCTACGCGACCTGGTGGATCCGCCAGGCCTGCCAGCGCGCGGTCGCGAACCAGTCGAAGACGATCCGCATCCCGGTCCACGTCCAGGAGCGGCGGATCAAGCTCAACCGCGCCTCGGCGGAGCTTCAGGCGAAGCTCGGCCGCGAGGCCACCATCGACGAGCTCGCGGAGGCGACCCGCCTCAAGCGCGAGCACGTCGAGGAGGCGCTCGAGGCGGTCGACTCGATCTCGCTGAACCAGGGCCTCGGCTCCGACAGCGACTCCGAGCTCGGCGACCTGTTCGCCGACGAGACCTCGGTCGACCCGGCCGAGGAGGCAGTCGAGTCGGTGCGCCGCCAGCGCGTGCAGGAGGCGATCGCCGACCTGCCCGAGCGGCAGCGCCGGATCATCGAGCTCCGCTTCGGCTTCGACGGCGAGTCCGCCTCGCTCGAGACGATCGGCAAGGAGCTCGGCCTGACGCGGGAGCGCGTCCGTCAGCTCGAGAGCGACGCTCTCGCGCGGCTCCAGCTCGCGCTCGGCGACGAGCTCGCCTCCGCCGCGTAGGACGCATCCGCAACGACCACGTGAGGGGCCGGCCGCGAGCCGGCCTCTTGCGTTGTTACGGGTTCTGGAGGCCGGTGCCGGACGTCGTGCCGGCGCCGACCTTCGTCAGGCCGGGCTTCGTGCCGGTCGAGCTCGTGCTCGAGCTCGACGTCGTCGTGGTCGAGGACGAGCTCGTCGAGCTCGAGGTCGTGCCGCTCGAGGTCGGGCTCGACGGCGTGCCGGGCGTCGTCGTCGACGGCGCCCCCGCCCGCTGGCTCAGCGGCCCGCCGGTGATCTGCGTCGAGCCGACCTGCGGGCCGGTCGAGCTGCTCGAGCCGGAGCTCGCCCCGGAGCTCGTGCCGGACGAGTCGCCGCCGCCGCTGCTCGGGGGCGTCGTCGTCACCGGGATCCGCGGCGCGCTCGTCGGCGTCGTCGTGGTCTGGGTCGACGTCGTCTGCGACGACGACTGGCTCGACGAGGTGCCGCCGGACGAGCTTCCGCCCGAGGATCCTCCGGACTGGCTCCCCCCGCTCGTCGTCGTCTGCACCGGCGAGGACACCTGCGTGATCGGGCCGGACGAGACCTGTCCGGAGAGGACCGGCTGCTGCTGCGGGCTCTGATCCTGCGCCGTCGACTGGTCCTGCTTCTTCGCCGTGCCCGACGACGAGTCGCTCGAGGACGGCGCGCCGCTCTGCGGCTGGCTCGTCGCGGGCTGGCTCGGCGCGGACGGCTGGCTCGCCTGCGGCGGCTGCTGCTGCTCGGGCGCGGCCGGGGCGGGCGCCGGATCGGTCGCGACGGTCCCGCCGTCGACGGAGGCGGACGGGCCGGGGCCGGCGGCCGACGGGGCGAGCGGGTCGGCGCCGGAGAGCGGCGGCACGCGGTGGCCGGCGCGAACCCCGCCGGTCGACGTCACGCCGAGGGCCGGCGCGGAGGCCGGGGACGTCGCGGTCGAGCCCGTTCCCGCGACACCGCCGCCGGAGGTCGATGCAGGCGTCCGCGGCGTCGAGTGATGCTGGTGATGCGCCACGGGCGCGGCTGCCACGACCGTCGTCGCGCTGATCACGGCGACGGTCGCCGCCACCTTCACCGCGGCGGCGCTGCCGAGCAGCATCGACTTGATCCCGGCGAGCACGTTGCCGAGGTCGCCGGCGGCCCGGCGCACGCGCTTCCGCACGCTCTTCTCGGGCGGCTGCTCGAGCCCGGCCGCGAGCGAGCGCCGCGCCCGGAAGATGAGCGTCTCGACGGCGGACTGCGACAGCTCGAGCTCGTTCGCGATCTCGTGGTACGAGAGCCCCTGCCACTCGCGCAACAGGATCGCGCGGCGCTGGTTCTCCGGCATCGTCTCGAGCACGTCCTGGAGGCCGATCAGCTCGTCGGCGCGGCGGGCCGGCGCCGGCGCCAGCTCCTCGACGACCTCGAAGTCGGCGGGTGACTCGATCCGCCCGCGCCGCCACGTCGAGCGGCGGCGGGAGAGGCAGACGTTGTGCGCGATCTTGAACAGCCACGCCGACTCCATCTCGGGCACGACGCCGCGCTTCAGCCCGCGGAAGGCGTTCAGGAACGTGCTCTGGACGGCGTCCTCCGCCTCCTCGCGCGAGCCGAGCTGGTGCAGGCAGTAGCCGAAGATCTGGTTCGCGTAGCGCTCGTAGAGCGCGCGCGTCGCGTCAGCCTCCGGCGCGGGAATCCGGCTGACGTGGTCGGCACGACCTGTGGACGGAACTGCGGCCAATTCTCATCCCCTGGTGAGACACGGAAGCTGGCCCCGCCCGAGCCAGCGCTCGTATCTTGCGCGGGTTGCCCCAGGAGGGCAACCCTCAATTCGCCCGCTTTACCGCGGATTTACCCCGAACCGGGGGCTTTTCCTCCCCCGGAAGGGTCACGTTCCGGGCTCAGGCGCCCGCGAGCGCGCGCCCGACGAGCTCGCGGCGCAGCCGCACGAGCAGCGCCTCGAGCGCGAGCGGGACCGAGAGCTGGAGCTCTTCGGCCTCCCGCCAGGCGGCGCGGACGATCTCGCACGCACGCTCGGCGCCGAGCAGCCGCTCGCGCGTCCCGTCCGCCAGGAGCTCCTCGCGCCGGTCGACGTGGACGACGGCGGAGTCCGCGCCCGCGGCGACGACGACGAGGTCGCGGTACCACCACTCGAGCTCCTCGAGCGCGGCGAGCAGCTCGTCGCGCTCGGCGCCGCGCTGCGACCGCCGGATGCGCTGCTCGGCCTCGCGGCCGGTCAGCTCGAGCACGGCGACCGCCTCCTCCGCGTGCGCCTTCGCCTCCGCCCCGCGCTCGGCGATTCCCGCGAGCAGCGCCTGCGCGCCCTCGGCCGCGTCGAACCCGGGGTCGAGGTAGACCGCGCGCGCGACGCCGAGCAGGGTCTCGCGCCGCTTCGCGGCCGCCGGGTCGAGCAACCGCTCTGCGCGGTCGAGCCGGCCGCCGGCGATCCGCGCGATCGTCGTCACCTCGCTCTCGGACAGCTCGGGCGCGCGGGCGCGCACCGCCTCGCTCACCGCCCGCCCCGAGAGGCGCCGGAAGGGGACGAGCTGGCAGCGTGAGAGGATCGTCTCGGGCAGCGGGCCGAGGTCGTCCGCGACGAGGACGATGACGGCGTAGCCGGGCGGCTCCTCGAGGTCCTTCAGCAGCGCGTCCGCCGCGTCCTCGTTCATCGTGTCGGCGGAGAAGACGATGTAGACGCGCCGCGACGCCTCGAAGGGGCGCATGTGGAGGTCGCGGCGCAGCTCGCGGATGTCGTCGATGCGGATCTGGTCGCCGACCGGCTCGAGCACGTAGAGATCGGGATGCGTGCGCCGCTGGACGCGGACGCGGTCGTCGAGCAGCTCGGCGGCGAAGCGGAGCGCGAGCTCGCGCTTGCCCACGCCGGCGGGTCCGTGCAGGAGGTACGCGTGGCGCGGCCCCTCGACGAGCGCGGCGGAGAGCAGGCGCTTCGCCTCGTGCTGCTCCGCCACCGCCTCGAAGGCGGGGACGCTCACGCGCGCCGCTCCAGCAGCGGCTCGACCGCGGCCCAGACCTCGGCGGCGATCGCGTCGACGCCGCGTGGGCCGCCGTGCTCGTCGGCCGCGGCGACGACGCGCCAGCCCTCGCGCCGCGCCAGCTCGAGGTAGATCTCGCGGGAGGCGTCGCCGTGCTCGGTGTCCCGTTCGTGGATGTCGGCCTCGAGCGTCGTGTACGCGCGCGCGCCCTTGCGCCCGACGAGCTCGCGCGCGAGCGTCGCCGGCGCGTCGAGCAGGACGACGAGGTCGGGACGCGGAAGCGCGAACTCGCCGAACTCGACCTCCTCCAGCCACTCGACGAACCGCTCCCGCTCCTCGCCTTCGAGCTTCGCGCCCTGGTGGGCGAGGTTCGACGCGACGTAGCGGTCGCAGACGACGAGCTCGGTCGCCTCGAGCGCGGCGAGGAGCTCCGGTCGCGCGTGCAGCCGGTCGCAGGCGTAGAGCAGCGCCGACAGCTGCGGATGCACCTCGTCGAGCGCACCGAGCTCGCCGTTGAGGTACGCGCCGATCGCGCGGCTGAACGGGTTGTCGTCGTAGCGCGGGAAGCTGAAGGAGGCGACGCTGCGGCCGGCGGCGCGGGCGGCGCCGGCGAGGCGCGCGGCCTGGGTCCCCTTGCCCGATCCGTCGATCCCTTCGATGGCCAGCAGGACTCCCGTCATCGCCGCCTAGGATAGAAGGCCGATGCGGGCGATCGTCACCGGCGGTGCAGGTTTCATCGGCTCCCACGTCGTCGACGCGCTGCTCGAGCGGGGCGACGAGGTGCACGTCCTCGACGATCTCTCGAAGGGGAAGCGCGAGAACGTCGCCGCCGCGGCCGAGCTCCACGTCGCCGACATCCGCGATCCGGACACGGTCTTCGACGCGGTGCGGCCCGAGGCGGTGCTCCACCTCGCGGCGCAGGCGGACGTGCGCGTCTCGGTCGAGCGGCCCGGCTTCGACGCCGACGTGAACGTCCTCGGCACGGTGCAGATCCTCGAGGCGGCGCGGCGGCACGGCGCGAAGGTCGTGTTCACCTCGTCGGGCGGCGCGGGCTACGGCGAGTGCGACGGGCCGGCCCCGGAGACGGCGCCGATGGAGCCGCTCGCGCCCTACGGCGTCTCGAAGCTCGCCGGCGAGGAGTACCTGTCCGCGTACAACCGGCTGTACGGGTCGACGCACGTGACGCTCCGGCTGGGCAACGTCTACGGGCCGCGGCAGGAGCCGCACGGCGAGGCCGGCGTCGTCGCGATCTTCATGGGGCTCCTGCGCGAGGGAGGGACGCCGCGGATCTACGGCGACGGCCGGCAGACGCGCGACTACGTGTACGCCGGCGACGTCGCGCGCGCGGCGCTCGCGGCGCTCGGGCACGACGGCGGCGTCTTCAACGTCGGGACGGGGGTCGAGACGTCGGTGCTCGAGCTCTACGAGGCGATCGGCGCGGCGAGCGGGATCGACCGGCCCGCAGAGCACGCGCCGGCGCGACTCGGCGAGCTGCAGCGGAGCGTCCTCGACGTCTCGCTCGCCGCGCGCGAGCTGGGCTGGCGGCCGGAGCGCTCGCTCGCCGACGGCCTGGCCGAGACCTGGCGCTGGATCGATGCCGGCCCGCCGGGTGTCTGACACGAAGTCGTGACGAAGCCGGCTCGAGGTGCCGGGCACCGATGAGGAAGGAGCCGGCCGCGTGCCGCCGAAACGGATCGGGCCGTGGAGCACGCTCCGACCCTGTCCAGCCGTTCGCCCTGGCGCACCGCGACGATCGTCGTCGGCGCGCTCGCGGCGATCGAGCTCGTCGCGATCGCGCTGCTCGGCGGCGCGCGGCTGGCGCAGCTCGTCCGCCCACTCGTGCCGCACACGCACGCCGCGGCCGCGGCGGCGAAAGCCGCGCCGGCGCGCACCTACGCGTCCGCGGCGCACGTCACGCCGCTGCACGTGCCGAAGATCCCGACGCATCCGCTGCTCCCGCGCGCACGCGTGCCGGTTCTCGTCCTCAACGGCAACGGCGTCTCCGGCGCCGCCGCGACCGAGGCGGCGCGCATCCGCTCGCTCGGCTACGCGTACCCGGCCGCCCGGAACGCGCCGCGGCACGACTACGCGCGCTCGATGGTGCTGTTCGTCCCCGGCTACCTCGCCGAGGCGCGGCGGCTCGCGCGCGACGCCCGCGTCGGGATCGTCGCGCCGCTCGACGGCATCCGCCGCTCGGCGCTCAGGGGGTCGAAGCTCGTCGTGATCCTCGGGGGCAGCTAGCCGGCCACACGCCGAGCACCGTGTGCCGCGCCTGATCGAGGAGGCCGCACGGCACGCCGGCGGGCCCCTGGCTGTCGTACGTGTACGACTTGACGAGCGCGTCGTAGGCGAGCTTCGCGGCGCCGTGCCGCCAGTAGAAGCTGCCGAGGTCGTACCAGGTGCTGCCGTTCTGCGGCTCGAGCGACACCTCCTGCCGGTACAGCTTCGTCGCCTGGCGGAGGTTGCCCGACGCCTCCTCCAGCGTCGCCCACTCGGAGAGGACGAGCGTCGAGAGCGGGTCGTACGAGTGCGCGCGCTTGAAGGCGGCGACCGTCGCCGCGCTCGCCACCTCGCGCTCGGCGAGCCACGGCGCGGCGAGGGAGTAGACGCCGGCGATCGCGACGAGCACGGCGCCGACGGCGAGCAGCGGGCGGCGTGACGGAGCGGTCGCCCTCTCGGGTGCGCGCCGTCCGACGAGCGCGCCTGCGACGAGCAGCAGCGGCCCGCACGTCGCGACGTAGTTCCAATCCATGTCGACGACCATGTGCACGAGGAACGCGGCGAGCCCGACCGCGAGCGCGGTGATCGCGGCCCGCTCGGCGCCCCCGGCGCGGCGACGTGCGCGGACGATCCCGGCCGCGGCGGCAACCGCCGCGCCCGCGTAGAGGAGGAAGCCGACGATCCCCGTCTCGCCGAGCATCTGCAGCGGCGTGTTGTGCGGCTCCTCCGTCGTCAGCGGGCTGCGGCGCAGACGCAGGTCGGTGAGCTGGAACGTCCCCGCGCCGGTGCCCCAGCCCGGATGCGCGGTGAACGCGCTCCACTCCTCCGTCCACCAGCGCCAGCGGTTGCTCGAGTTGACACTCGCGAGCCGGCCGGCGGAGCTCGAGGAGATCTGGCTCGAGACGGGGTTCGTGAACTCGTGCCAGAGCCGGCCGGCGAGCGCGGCGCTCGCGGCGATCC
>Ga0335080_10000038_pt1 | contig 141854 bp, 122 predicted proteins | sample Lox_Sample_34_FD_206720 | JGI IMG/M metagenome (GOLD analysis project Ga0335080, IMG submission 206720) | Soil microbial communities from Loxahatchee National Wildlife Refuge, Florida, United States - Lox_Sample_3.4 | ecosystem: Environmental > Terrestrial > Soil > Wetlands | place: USA... | reverse complement strand
CCGAACGCGACAGCAAGGTGCCGTTGCGCAAGAAGATGGGCACGGGCTGGGACGTCGCCAATGCCGCGTTGTTCCTGGCATCCGACGAGGCCAATTTCATCACCGGCGTGACTTTGCCGGTCGATGGCGGCTCGAGCGTGCGCCGAGGCTAGCGCCGCTCCAGGAGCGGATCATGCTTCCGCTCCAGGGCATTCGCGTCGTCGATGTGAGCCGGCTCCTGGCTGGACCGGTCTGCACGACCATCCTCGGCGACCTCGGCGCCGACATCGTCAAGGTCGAGGCGCTGCCCGACGGCGACCTCTATCGCCACGCTGCACCCTACCATGATGGCGAGCGCGTCTCCTTCCTCGCCATCAACAGGAACAAGCGCAGCATCGCGATCGACTTCCGCAAGCCGGGCGCCACCGACCTGATCGCCGAGATGACCGAGCGCGCCGACGTCATCGGCCGCCTGACGCTCAGGCGGAGTGACGGGCCAGGCGGCTGTGCCTGGCGCCATAGGCAAAATAGATCACAAGCCCGATCGCAAGCCATACGGCAAGACGCAGCCAGGTGTCGAGCGGCAGGCCGAACATCAGGAAGATCGAGGTTGCGGCGCCGAGCGGCGCAACGATCCAGATCGCGGGCGCGCGGAAGGGCCGCTGCAATCCGGGATCGGCGATCCGCAGCGCCAGGGTGCCGATCGAAACCACCGCAAACGCAAACAGGGTTCCGATCGAGACGAGCTCGCCGACCAGCCCGAGGGGCAAGAGGCCTGCAAGGATTGCCGCGACGACGCCCGTGATGAGGGTCGCGACATGCGGGGTGAAAAAGCGAGGATGGATTCTTGCCGCGGCGTGCGGCAGCAGGCCGTCATGGGCCATGGCGCGGAAGATGCGGGGCTGGCCAAGGAGCGAGATCAGGATGACCGAAGTCAGGCCGAGGATGATCCCGAGCTTGATCAGCGGCGCGAGCCAGCCGACGCCGGCGGCGTCGATCCCGACCGCAATCGGGCTCGGCACGCCCAGCCTGTCAAAAGGCACGATCCCGGTGAGCACGAAGCCCACGGCAACATAGAGAATCGTGCAGATGACCAGCGAGCCGAGGATGCCGATCGGCATGTCGCGATGGGGCGCCTTCGCCTCCTGCGCTGCGGTCGAAACCGCATCGAAGCCGATATAGGCGAAGAACACCACCGCAGCGCCCCGGACGATGCCCGACCAGCCATAGACGCCTGTACCGGCATTCGGGGGAATGAAGTTTCCCTCGGGGTTTGCGGATGTCACCCAGTTCGCCGTCGAGAAAGCCGGTGCCGCGAGCACGATGAAAAGCACGATAACGGTCAGCTTGATGGCGACGATGACGTTGTTGACGCGGGCGGACTCGTGAATGCCGATCACGAGCAGCCACGTGACCCCAAGCGTGATCGCAACGGCCGGCACGTTGAGGATGGCGCCGGTCGCAGACCAGGCGTGGCGGCTTGCGTCATAGTCGAGCGGCGCAGAGGCAAATTGCGCCGGGAAGTTCAGCCCGAAATCCCTGGCAAAGCTCACCGCGTAAGCAGACCAGCCGATCGCAACCGTCACCGCACCGACCGCATATTCCAGGATCAGGTCCCAGCCGATGATCCAGGCGACGAGCTCGCCCATCGTCGCGTAGGCATAGGTATAGGCGCTGCCCGAGATCGGCACGGTCGAGGACATCTCGGCATAGCAGAGCCCCGCGAAAGCGCAGGCGACGGCGCCCAGCAGGAACGACAGCGTCACCGCAGGTCCCGCATTGGCCGCCGCGGCGTGTCCGGTCAGGACGAAAATGCCGGCGCCGATGATGCCGCCGATCCCGAGCGCGACCAGATTGAGCGCGGACAAGGTCCGCTTGAGCGGCCGCACCTCGCCGTCGCTGTCGGCCTGGGCCGCCTCCTCCGCCAGAGCCTGCGTCGTCTTCCGCGCAAAAATGTTGGCCAAGAAAGCTAGCCCTCCGTGAGCGATTTGCCTGCGGCCGATGCCCGCGCGGCGTCAGTCGATGACCTCGTCAGCTCTCATTAGAGTCGCTGTTGGTATCGTCAAGCCCAGTGCTTCCATGGTCTTCTTGTTGATTACAATCCGGAAGCGCGTTGGCTGCTCGAATGGGAGATTGGATGGGCTCGCTCCCTTCAGGATACGGTCGGCGAGGTCCGCCGCGCGATCATAGACGTCGGTCATATCCGGCCCGCATGACATCAGCCCGCCGTCTCGAACAAGGAAGTCATATTCGTAAATCGCGGGCAGCTTCTGCTGGGCCGCGAACTCAAAGATCCGCTTGCGGTTGAGCGCGGTGGCGCCCCGCAACTGCGAAGAGCGTGCAACACACGCCATGCCGTCACGATCGGCCAAAAGACGACGTCGACGAAAAGCCTGCTGACGGCGCACTGCTTACAACCTCTAACAAAGCCTAACGAGCCAACCATCCGGGCTTGGACTTAGAGTGTTGCTTTAATCGGCAATACCCGTCGCAAGACCAGCCCTGCCTTGGCAGGCGGCAACGGGCTGAGCCAGCGCGAAATGATCGTCGAGGAGTGGTGTCATGGCACGTCTGCTTTCGGTCAACGTAGGTTTGCCGCGGGAGGTGACATGGCAAGGCAAGACCGTCCGCACCGGCATTTGGAAGGTGCCGGCTGAAGGCGCGCGCATGGTGCGACGGCTCAATATAGACGGCGACGGACAGGGTGACCTGGCTGGTCATGGTGGCGAACAACGGGCCGTGCTCGTCTACCAAATCGATTCCTATCGATATTGGGAGAACCACTTCGGCCGAAGCGGCTTCGTCTACGGACAGTTCGGAGAGAACTTTACCGTCGATGGTCTCTCCGACACACAGGTGTGCATCGGAGACCGCTACCGGATCGGCCGCGCCTTGTTCGAGGTCACGCAGCCGCGGGTCACCTGCTACCGATTAGGCATCCGAATGAACGAGCCGGAGATGGCCGCGCTGCTGGTCACGCATCGCAGACCCGGCTTCTATTTGCGTGTGCTGGAGGAAGGCGAAGTCAAGGCCGGCGACGAGATTACGCAAGCCGAGTCCGGACCCGAGCACATGAGCGTGTCGGAGATCGACGCGTTGCTCTATCTGCCCGGTCACCCTCGCCATCAATTGGAGCGTGCGCTGCGCATACCGGCGCTGAGCGCCGGCTGGCGAAGCTCTTTCGAAGCTCTGCTCGCACAGGCGAGCGACGCCAGCCCGATCACTGGAAACGCCGGGCTCACGGGAGTGTCGAGCCCAGCCCCGGCCTGGCAAGGGTTTCGATCCTTCCGCGTAGCGCGCAAGGTACGCGAGAGCGGCTCCGTCATTTCCCTGCTGCTCGAGCCTGTGGATGGACAAGCTCTCGCCAATGCTATCCCCGGACAGTTCATTGTGCTGCGGCTTGGGGGCGCATCCGGGCTCAATCTGATGCGAAGCTACTCGCTGTCGGGAGCGCCGGGCGGCCCGTCTTATCGCATAAGCGTCAAGCGGGAGCTCCGGGGTGCGGCCAGCACCTACATCGACGACAAGCTGCAGGTCGGCGATGTCGTTGATGCGAGCGCTGCGCGCGGGAGCTTCACCCTGAGGCCGGGCGATACACCCGTGGTTCTATTGAGTGCCGGGATCGGCGTGACGCCTGTCCTTGCGATGCTTCATGCGGCGGCAGCCAAAGCATCGACACGAGAGATCTGGTGGCTGTACGGAACTCGAAACGGCCGCGAACATCCGTTCGCCGAGGAGACGCGCGAACTGCTCAGCAAGCTTGTCCATTCTCACAGTCACATCTGCTACAGCTCGCCGGATTCCGAGGATCAGCTGAATGTCGATTTCGACACTCCCGGCCGTCTGGACATGCGCCTGCTCGCCAAGCTTGGTTTACCGAGCAATGGCGATTATTACATCTGCGGACCAACGGCCTTTATGAGCGATATCACCGGCGGTCTTCAGACCTTGGGCGTGGAACCACGCCGTATCCATACCGAAGTGTTCGGCGCCGGACCGTCCATGACCCCGGGCGTTCTTTCTACGCCGCGCCGGCCACCGCATTTGCCGGAAGGGAGCCCAGGAAAGGGTGAGCTGACGGGTGCGCTGGTGTCGTTTGCACGCAGCGGCCTGAATGTGCGATGGAGCCCCACCTTCAACAGCCTGCTTGAACTGGCCGAGGCTTGCGACGTCCCTGTGAGATGGTCTTGTCGGACGGGGGTCTGTCACAACTGTGAAACCGCCCTTGTGGCGGGAAGCATCGCCTACCGACCGGAGCCGGTCGACCCACCAGCGGACGGAAATGTGCTGATCTGCTGCGCTCGCCCCGAGGGCGACATCGTGATCGATTTGTAACGACATCCGCTTCAACGGCTCACGCGCCAGATCGTGCCGCCGGCATCCTCCGAAATCAGCAGCGCGCCGTCATGGGCAACCGCCACGCCGACCGGCCTCCCCCAGACCTCGCTGTCATTGACGACAAAGCCGGTGACGAAATCCTCATATTCGCCAGTGGGCAAACCATCTTTCAAGCGGATGCGAACGACCTTGTAGCCGGTCAGCTTCGACCTGTTCCAGGAACCGTGCTCGGCGGCAAAGCCATCGCCGCGATACTCGGCTGGAAAGCTGGTCCCATCGTAGAAGGTCAGGCCGAGCGAGGCGGAGTGCGCCTGGAGCAGGACGTCGGGCACCGTGACCTTGTCCTTCAGGTCCGGCCGCTCGCCTTTGCGCCTGGGATCCTCATGGCCGCCGATGTAGTACCAGGGCCAGCCGTAAAACGAATTCTCGCCGATGCGCGTGACATAGTCGGGCACGAGGTCGTCGCCGAGCCCATCGCGCTCGTTTGTGGAGCACCAGGGCGTTCCGTCCGCCTGCAGCGCAAGGCCGACGCAGTTGCGGATGCCGGTGGCGTAGAGCTTCCGGTTCTTGCCGTCGGGATCGAACGACAACACCGCCGCGCGATCGGCTTCATAGCCCCAGGCTGCGCCAAGGGCTGACTGCGTTTTCCACGCCTGCAGCCCGCCGGGAGGCTTGCCCATGTCGTCACCGACATTGCTGGACGAACCGACCGAAACCAGCATGCGCGCATTGTCAGGCGTGAACACGATATCGCGCGTCGTATGCCCGCCGCCGGTCGGAAGTCTTGCAACAACAATTTCGGCTGGGCCGGACGCTTTCATCTCGCCTGCACGATAGGGAAAGCGGACGACGCTGTCGCTGTTGGCGACATAGATCCAGTGCGGGTCGTTGCCCGCGGGGAAAAACGCCATGCCGAAGGGATGGTTGAGGCTGCTTGCGAAGATTTCAGTCGCGGCAGGCTTTGACGCGCCGTCGCCTGCGCGCAAGACGCGGATGCGCCCGGCCCTGGTTTCCGCGACAAAGATGTCCCCATTCGGCGCGACGCGGACGATGCGCGGCCCGCTCAAACCGTCCGCGAACAGCTCGACCTTGAAGCCGGGCGGGACCAGCGGAACGGTACCGGCCGGCCTCGCCACGATGCGCGAGAAATTTGCCGCAGATGGTGTGGCGCCGGGCTCGGGCAAGTCCTTGGGGCGGATCAGGCGAACGGTCCCGGGTTTGTCGAGCTGCCAGCCGCCGAAGGCGTCCTTGCCTTCGAGTCGAACCGACTGGGCGGTTGCTGCGCGGCCGAAGCCAACGAGGCAGCCGAGGATGACGATGAAGAGCTGAATTGCACGCCTTTGCATTCTGCCTTTCCCAAATGCCGCTGTCGCCGTTTGCCGAGCATTGGACAAGGTAACGGCAAAACGGCACCCGTGTTCTATCCCCGCCAGATCAACTTCGCGTCGGCTGCAAGCGACAGAGCGCCGCCACAGCGTGCCATTTGCCTCAAGGATGGGCAACGACTGCCCAGGGAAGTGCTGGAAAATCAAGATGATCGATGCAAGATCATTTGGGGCGTTGACTGCGACGCTGTCGGCTTGAACAGTATCGGGTCTATCGGGGCGCATTACGGCGGGCGGGAGCATGTGGCAATCGATATTGACGGAATGGATCAGCCTCGGCTTTCGCTGGCTGCATGTCGTGGCTGCGATCGGCTGGATCGGCAGCTCCTTCTATTTCATCCATCTCGACCTCAGCCTGAAGCCGAACAGTGCGTTACCGAAAGAAGCGCATGGCGAGGCCTGGCAGGTCCACGGCGGCGGCTTCTACCACATGATCAAATATCTGGTGGCGCCGGCGCGGATGCCCGATGAACTGACCTGGTTCAAATGGGAGGCCTATACGACCTGGCTGTCCGGCTTCGCGCTGATGGTCGTGGTCTATTATCTCGATGCCGAGCTGTTCCTGGTCGACAAGTCGATTCTCGACCTCACGCCGATGCAGGCCGCGCTGTTCAGCTTTTGCAGCCTGGCGCTGGCCTGGCTGCTCTACGAAGGCGCCTGCCGTTCGGGGCTCGCCAGCCACGAATTGCCGTTTGCGATCGGCGGCTACATTTTCCTGGTAGCGCTGACCTATGCCTTCACCCATGTGCTGAGCGGCCGCGGCGCCTTCAACCAGATCGGTGCGATCATCGGCACCATCATGGTCGCGAACGTGTTTTTGGTGATCATCCCGAACCAGAAGAAGGTGGTGGCGGCGCTGCTTGCCGGCAAATCGCCCGATCCCGCGCTCGGCAAGGCCGGCAAGGAACGCTCGGTCCACAACAACTATCTGACCTTGCCGGTAGTGGTGCTGATGATCAGCAACCACTACCCGCTCCTGTTCGCGACAAAGTACAACTGGGCGATCGTGGCGATCGTGCTCGCGCTGGGGCCAATCATCCGTCATTTCTTCAACGAACGGCACGCCGGGCGCGCGTCGCCCTGGTGGGTCTGGGGTGTGGCTGCGCTCGGCATGATCGCAATCGGCCTTTTGTCCGCCGCCGGTCCCCGCGACGCCAAGGCAGCGAGCACGGCATCGCAGCCGACCTATGCCAATGTCGAGGAGATCGTGCTGTCCCGCTGCAGCATGTGCCATGGCGCCGAGCCGGTCTGGGCCGGCATCGTCACCGCGCCGAAGGGCATTTTGCTCGACGATGAAGCCCACATCCGCCGCAATGGGAGGCTGATCGCGCGCAATGCGGCCTGGGCAAGCGCGATGCCGCCGGGCAACGTCACCGAGATGACCGGCGAGGAGCGCGCGGTGATCGCAGCCTGGGTTGCGGCCGGGGCGAAATAACGGGCTCGACTCGTCATTGCCGGGCCTGACCCGGCAATCCATCAAGCTTGAAAAAAGTCTTTTTGGAGCGGGATGGATGCCCGGGTCAAGCCCGTGGACGATCAAACTAGGACAATGCGCCGAGCACGCCGCGCGTGGCTTGGTCGATCTCATCGACATAGCGGCGCCTGGCGTAGGACTCGCTCAGATAGCCGATCACCTTGCGGCTTTCGGCCGATTCAAGCACCGCGAGCTCCTCGGCCTCGGCATCGTCAAAGATCTTCATCGCGGTCTTGACGTTCATCTCGGGCAAAAGCGTCACATCCGTGTAGCGCGCAAGCTCGACCACCTGGATCTCGTCGGCGATGGTATCGAGCTCGTGCGAGAACAGCTCCGGCAGGAGCACCAGCCCGCAATAATCGTCGGCATTGTTGACCACCACGACCGCCTGCCGCGACCCCAGCACAAATTCGTGGCGGGCGGCGGCGATCGTCGTCGTGGTCGGAACCTTGCCGATGTCGGTGCGCATGATGCGCTCGACCGTGAGATTGCGCAGCCAGCCGACGTCGTTGGCGCTACGAATGGTCTCGCCGCGCAGATGCAGGCGCCAGGTCGAGAACGAGTGGCCGAACATGAAGCGGACGCAGATCGAGGTGACGATGCAGCCGGCGAGCACGACAGCCGTCACATCGACGCTGCGCGTCATTTCCAGCACCAAAAACGACATCGTCAGCGGCCCGCCCACGATCGCGACCCCGAGCGTCGCCATGCCGGTGAGCGTTGCGACCATCGGATCGACCGCAAGACCCGGTCCGATCATCGCGAGCAGCGCGGCAAAGAGCTTGCCTATCAGGCTGCCGACGAACAAGGAGGCGAAGAACAGGCCGCCTCGGAAGCCGGAGGCCAGCGAGATCAGGCAGGCGCACAGCTTCAGGACAATCACCATTGCGATGGCCGTCGGCAACATGTCGCGATGCATGTCGAGCACCATGGCGCCGTGGCCGGCCGCAAGGACCTGCGGGGTGATGATCGCCATCCCGCCGACGCAGAGGCCGCCGATCACCGGCCGGATCCAGACGGGCGTCCAGCTGGTGGCGAACAGACGTTCGAACAGCGAGGAGCTCCGCATCACCAGGATGCCGATCGCGCTCACGATCAAGGCCAGCACAATCAACGCAAGATAGTGCTCGACGCCGACCTTGCCGACCTGGGAGATTTCGAGCAAATACGGCGCGCCGCCCAGCCACTGCGCCGTGAGAGCGCCCGCGAGCGAAGCGGCCAGGATCGGCGCCGCGCTTGCGACCGAGTAGACCCCGACGATCAGCTCGCACGCATAGAACGCGCCGGTGATCGGCGCGCCGAAGGCGGCGGCGATCGCCGCAGCCGCACCGCAGCCGACGATGAGCCTAAGATCGTTGCGGCGAAGGTTGAGCACCTGTCCGATCAGCGACGCCGCACCCGACCCGATCTGTGTATAGCCGGCCTCAAGGCCGACGGAGGCGCCGCAGCCGTTCGAAATCAGGGTCTGCCCGCTCACCACGACGCTGTCGCGCAGCGACAGCCGGCCACCGCGCAGTGCGTTGGCCTCGATCGGATCGACCGCGCTCGATATTTTCAGCCTGCGGCGCGACCACTCCATGATCCCAAGCAGAAGGCCGCCGATCGCAGGCGCTATCAGCGCGATGACGGGGTTGACATAGTCGTTTGCACTGAGGCGGACGTCGATCCGGATGCCATAGATCAGAACGTGGGCAATCTGGGCAATCTGGAACATCAGCGTCACGATCGCACCGGTGACGACTCCGATGACCAGCGCCAGCGGGATCAGATAGAACTCGTTGCTGCGCAAAAGCGCACGCAGGCGGGTCAAAATTCGATTGGAGCCCTTGCGGTCCATCATGTGCGCGAGCCGCGCAAGCACCGGCTGGTCCTGTTTGGTCTCGTCACGCATCGCTCAACCCATAACCCGACATTTTGCGCCGGACGCGCTCGATTTCATTGCTCGAAAGCAGGGGCGGTTTGCCGATCTGCAGGCAGCCATGATACTGGCGCGCCAAGGTCTCGACCTCGACCGCAAGCCAAAGCGCCTTTTCCAGCGACGACCCGATCGCGATCATGCCGTGATGGCCGAGCAGGCAGGCAAGACGCCCTTTCAGCGCGGTCACCGCGTGCCGGGACAATTCGGCAGTGCCGTAGGTGGCGTAGCGCGAGCAGCGGATGCTGTCGCCGCCGGCCGCCGCGATCATGTAGTGGATCGGGGGAATCTCGCGGCCCATGATCGCGAGGATGGTGCAATAAGTCGGGTGCGCGTGGACAACAGCCTCCGCCTCCGGCCGCGCGCGAAGGATATCCAGATGAAACCGCCATTCGCTCGACGGCCGCTCGGCCGGCGCGTGCGCACCGTCCATCGTCATGAAGACGATCTGATCCGGCGTCATTTTTTCGTAGACCACGCTGGTCGGCGTGATCAGGAGCCCGTCGCCGTGCCTCACGCTGATATTGCCCGACGTACCCTGGTTGATACCGAGCGCGTTCATCCGGCGACATGCGTCGATGATGGCCTGGCGTTTTTCGCTCTCGTTCATCAAGACGGTGCCCTGATCTTGCTTTAAAGGCTCCCGAATTTACGGCGAAATCCGGAAAGACCATGGGGCAGATAATGACTTAACGCAGAGCGGGTCAAGCCGCTCCTGTCCCTATCGTGAACCCTCGGTTTATCGCCCTCAGCCGGCGCGGTCAGGAACAGCGGCTTCGGCAAATGTCGCCATCCGATCGTGCAGCGCGCAGGCAAGCCGCAGGACAGGCAAGGCCAATGCGGCGCCAGACCCCTCGCCAAGCCTGAGATCGAGATCGAGCAGGGGTCTTGCCTCCAGCGTCTCCAGTACCTTCCGGTGCCCCTGCTCGGCCGATCGATGCGCAAAGACCAGATAGGGCCGGCACGACGGATTGAGACGTGTCGCGGCGAGTGCAGCGACCGAAACGATGAAGCCGTCGATCAGGACGGGAATACGCCCTTGCGCGGCCGCGATGATGGCGCCTGCAATCGCCGCAATCTCCAGGCCGCCGACGGCGCACAGGATCTTCTCAGACGAGGCGCCCGCAATGGCGTGGCGCGCAATCGCTGCCTCGATCAGGCGCGCCTTGCGATCGCGACCGGCCGCATCGAGGCCTGTGCCGCGCCCGGTCATGGTTTCGGCGTCCGCCTCGAGCAGAGCGGCGGCAATCGCCGCCGCCGATGTCGTGTTGCCGATGCCCATCTCGCCGAGGATGACAAGATCGGGTTCGGAGGCGGCGGCGCGTGCGACGGCCCGCCTGCCGCATTCGAACGCAAAGCAGAGCTCGGAGCGATCGAGCGCGGTCTCCACGCTGAAATCGCGTGTGCCCCTGCGCGGCTTGTCGGCAACGACGCCCGACAGCGGCGCCTCTGCCAGGGTTCCGGCATCGACGACTTCCAGCGGCACGCCCAGCTCGCGCGCGAGCACCGAGATCGCCGCCCCGCCCGCAGCAAAATTTTGCATCATCGCAATCGTCACGGCCTGCGGATAGGCGGAGACGCCCTGCGCGGCGATCCCGTGATCGCCGGCAAAGACGATGATCGGCGCACGCATGGCCCGCGGTCGTTCGGTGTGCTGCAATCCCGCCAGCTCTATTGCGAGCGCCTCGAGCCGGCCGAGCGCGCCGGTCGGCTTTGTCAGCTCGCTCTGGCGGCGGCTCGCCGCCTCACGATGGGCGGCGGAGACCTCGCAACAATCTTGATAAACCCAATCAGGAAGCATTTGGATTATTCCGTTGTGCGCCTGATGATGTAGCTGTCCATGATCCAGCCGTGCCTGGCGCGCGCCTCGGCGCGCGTCTGCGCGATTGTCGCGCCGACCTCGGAAAGCGGTCCGGCGAGAATGACCTGCTCTTGCATGCCGAGATAGGCGCCCCACCAGATGTGGAGACCCTTTGCGTCGAGCGCCTCGAACGCCGTGCCGCCATCGAGCATGACCACGACGGTGTCGACGCCATCGGGCCAGCCGCTTTCGCGCAAGCGCCGCCCGGTCGTGACCAGAAAGGGTTTTCCGATTTCGTTCAGAGCAATGGCATGCGCGGCGCAGAGCGCCTGGATCGATGTCACGCCCGGGATCACCTCGATGTGAGGCTCGGGCCGTAGCCGTCGCGCAATCCGCAGGCTCGAATCGTAAAGCGACGGATCGCCCCAGATCAAAAACGCCACGCGCCCCGCTGGTCCGAGATGAGTTTCGATTTCGCGGGCCCAGACGGCCGCGACCGCATCATGCCAGTCGTCGACGCCGACGCGATAATCGGCCCGGTCGGCGTCGCGGAGTGGCATGTCGAACTCGACAATGCGCGTCTTGCTGTTGGTCAGAACCTCGGCGCAGATCTGTCGCCGCAATTCGGCGAGATCGGATTTTTGCTCGCCCTTGCGCGGGATCAGAATGAGGTTGGCGGCATTGATCGCGCCGACGGCTTTCAGCGTCAGCTCCTGGCTGTCGCCGCAACCGATGCCGATCAGGGTGAGTGTGAGCATGGCGGTAAGAACAGAGCGACCGGAAAACGGCCGCCCCGTTCGAGCATCTCACGCCGGATGATGCAGACGCGCGGTGACCATCGGTCCGTCCGAGAGACCGCGCAGCGATTTGGCCAGCGCCAGCACGGCGAGATCGACCAGCGGCTCGATGACGATCACGAGGGCATAAGAGCCGGCAAAGGTGGCGATCGAAGACAGGTTCTCCGCACCAAGTCCGCGGCCATACAGCGCCCAGAACGCGACCCACGCGACAATGCCGGCCTGATAGGCGCTCGAAAGCGAAAGCGCCTGGCGGTACTTCAGATCGACATAAGCCGTGTCACGCGCGATCACTCGCGCGGCAAGCGCGTTGATCGCAAACAGCGGCACCAGCAAGGTCGTGACATTCATGCCCAATTGCGGCAGGTCGGAGGGCTGGAAGAACAGGCCTTGCAGCAGAAGCCCGAGCGCCAGGCCGAACGCCGCGGGTGCCGCGCCAAAGATCAGGAACAGCGTGGAACCGAAGATGAAGTGCACTTCGGAGACGCCGACCGGAAAGTGCGGCAGAATTTCAAAGAACGAAAACACCAGTGCGGTCGTTGCCGCCGTCCGCGCCGCCAGCGAGACGATGCCCTTTTCGCGCGCGCAGTCGCAGGCAAGCCTGGTCGCATAACCGCCTGCGGCCGCAGCGGTCGCGTAGCTCAGGACGATTTTTGTTCCGTCGACTAACCCGGGTTCGATATGCATGCTCTTCTCCTTCCGCGGTTGCAGATGTGGTCGTTCAGGAGTCCTCTCCGGCGAGCGCGCCATAGAGGATCACGGCGGTCGCCGTGACGGTCTCCTGGGCGAGCTGGTCGGCAAGCTTCAAAATGGTGGTGCGAACGATGCGCTGATCGGCATGTCCGATGGATTCGGCAAGCAGCGCCGGCACATCCGGCGACATCCCCTGCGCGATCAGCTTTGCCGCGAGTTCCGGAAAGGTGCGCTTGCCCATATAGACCGCAGTCACGGCGCGGGGATCGGCAAGCGCACTCCAATTGAGATCGTCCGGCAACTCGCCCTTGACGTCTGCGCCTGTGATGAACTGCAGGCGGCGAGCCGTATGCCGGCGCGTCAGCGCAATCCCTGCCGTCGCAGCCGCCGCACTCGCCGCGGTGACGCCGGGAACGATCTCGTAATCGATGCCGGCCGCGCGCAACGCGTCGACCTCCTCCTCGAGCCGCCCGAAGATACCGCAATCGCCCGACTTCAGCCGCACCACCGTGGCGCCGGTTGCGGCATAGTCGACGAGCAGCCGGCTGACATGCTCCTGCTTGGCCGACGGCCTGCCTGCACGCTTTCCCACCGAGACCAGGGTTGCGCCCTTGCGCGCATGATCGAGGATCGCCCCTGAGGCCAGATCGTCATAGAGCACGACGTCGGCCGCGCGCAGGCGACCAGCCGCCTTCAGGGTCAGAAGCTCGGGGTCGCCCGGCCCCGCCGAGACAAAGGACACAAAACCGCTCACGCGCCCTCCGCGATCAGATGAAAGAATGTGCCGGTGACGCGCCCGCGACGCGAACCGGTTTCCGAGACCTCGGTGCCGTTCGCATCGCGCACCCTCGCGAGCGGCGCGTCGGGTTGCGCCAGGATCGTGGCATAATGAAATTCATGCCCGCGCAGCCTTCGCCCCGAACCGTGACCCGGCATGTCGGCGGCAAGCTCGGCGAGCCGGTAGCCGAGATGCATGCGGCGCTTTTCAAGGCTTGTCTCCAGGCCGAGCAACCCCGTCATCTCGTGGCGCGTGCCCTTGGCGTCGGTAAGCCCGGTTCCCAGTACCATATAGCCGCCGCACTCGCCATGAACGGGCCGCGTCTGCGCAAACGTCCTGAGCGCGTTTCTGAAACGACGATTGGCCGCGATCGCCCCGGCATGCAGTTCGGGATAGCCGCCGGGCAACCAGCAGACATCGGCGTCCTCGCGCGGTGCTTCATCTGCCAGCGGCGAGAACGGCAGAATTTCTGCGCCCGCCACGCGCCAACCTTCGAGAATGTGCGGATAGACGAAGGAAAACGCGGCATCGCGCGCCAGCGCAATGCGCTGGCCCGGCGGCGTAATCTGCCGCGCATCATTGGTATCTGTCGCAGTCCATGCGCATTCCGAAAGCCGCAGCACTTGATCGAGGTCGACATGGGCGCTGACAAAACCTGCAGCTTCCGCAATCAGCTCGTCGAGGCGTTCAAGCTCCTCGGCCTGCACGAGGCCGAGATGCCGCTCCGGCAGCGCGATCGGCGCATGCCGCGGCAAAGCGCCCAGCATGAAGATGCCGGCGTCACCAAGCGCCTTGCGCACGAGGTCTTCATGGCGCGGACTTGCGACCCGGTTGAGCACGACGCCGGCGATCCGCACGCCTTTGCGGAAATCGCGCAAGCCGCAAGCAACCGCCGCCGCCGTCTGCGCCTGTCCTGCGGGATCGAGCACGAGCAGCACCGGCCAGCCCATCATCGCGGCAATATCGGCACTGGCGCCAGTGCCCGATCGTCCCGGCGCAGCAACGCCATCGAACAGGCCCATCGAACCCTCGGCGAGCACGAGATCCGCATCGCGCCCGCGCGCGACCAACCCATCGATCGCCTCCCGCGACATTGCCCAGCTATCGATATTGACCGAGGCGCGCCCGGTCGCCGCGGCATGAAAGGCCGGATCGATATAGTCGGGCCCGCTCTTGAAACATTGCACCGACAGACCGCGGTCGCGGAATGCGCGCGCTAGCGCCAGCGTCAGCGTGGTCTTGCCGGCTCCGGACGCGGGAGCCGATATCATGAGACATCGCGCCATCACGAGGCCTCCGGAAAACGCGGCGCGGAGCCGACCGGCCGATAGCGGCGATCATAATCGACGGCATAGAGCCGGCTCTCGTCGAAATCGCCGGCACCGAGCGTGCGGCCGACCAGGATGATCGCGGTCCGTTCGAGCTCGCTGCCTATGGATGTTTCGAGCGTCCCAAGTGTGGCGCGGATGATGCGCTGATCCGGCCAGCTCGCGCGCCAGACGATTGCGACCGGACAATCGGCGCCGTAATGCGGCTTCAGCTCGGCGATCACCTTGTCCAGCAGATGCACCGAGAGGTGGATTGCAAGCACCGCGCCGGTCGCGGCGAAGGCGGCAAGCTTCTCCCCTTCCGGCATCGCGCTGGCGCGGCCCGACATGCGCGTCAGCACCACCGACTGCGCGAGGCCAGGCAATGTGAGCTCGGCTTCGAGGGCCGCGGCCGCCGCCGCAAATGACGGCACGCCGGGCGTGATCGAAAAAGGAATATTCAGCGCACGCAGCCGCCGCAACTGCTCGCCCATCGCCGACCACACCGAGAGATCGCCGGACTGCAGCCGCGCGACATCCATGCCTTGCGCGTGGGCCGCCCGCATCTGGGCAATGATCTCGTCGAGCGACATCGGCGCCGTGTTGACGATGCGCGCGCCGGATGGGCAATGCGCCAGGATCTCCCTTGGCACCAGCGACCCCGCATAAAGGCAGACCTGGCATGATGCGATCAAATCGCGGCCGCGCAGGGTCAGCAGATCGGGCGCGCCCGGGCCGGCACCGATGAAATGCACGGTCATGTCGCCCCTCCCTTCACCGCGCTCCACTGCACGATCGGCCGCGTGGCCTCCCAGCAGCGCATGCGGCCAAGCGGAGATGCATGCGAAAGCTCGATCCGCATCAACTCGCCGCCGTGACGCTGCTGCAGTTCCGACAGCAGGGCTTCGGTTTCAAGGGTCACGGAATGCGCGACGACGCGCGTGCCCCCAGGCAACAACGGCCAGAGCGCGTCGAACATCGCCGTATCGAGCCCGCCACCGATGAAAACGGCATCCGGCTTCTCGAGGCCAGCCAGCGCCGCAGGCGCAGTTCCGACAACGACCTTGATCCTGTGCGCTTGTCCAAACGCCGCCGCATTGGCACGAATATTGGCCGCACGGTCCTCACGCGCCTCGATCGCGGCGGCGATACCGCCAGCGAGCGCCCATTCGACCGAGATCGAGCCCGAACCGGCGCCGATATCCCAGAGACGCTCGCCGGGCAGCGGCGCCAGCGCCGACACGGCCAGCGCACGCACCGGCCGCTTGGTGATCTGGCCGTCATGCCTGAACAACTCATCCGCAAGGCCGGACGCGCGCGGCAGTCCCGCGGCACCATCGGCCTCGATCGCAACGGCGAGCGGGCTCTCGGCCGCCTCCGCATTATAGTCGTTGGCGCTATCTTCCAAAATACGCTCGCGCGGACCGCCCAGCGCCGAAAGCGTCCACAGCCTGGAGGCGCCAAAGCCGCGCCGGTCCAGCCAATTCGCAAGATCGCTCGCGGCTTTTCCGTCGCGTACCGTGCAGATGATGCGCGCGCCGCGCGCGAGCAGCGGCACCAACCGCTCGAACGGCGCGGCATGCAGGCCGATGCTGTTCACCTCCTCGAGTCGCCAGCCGAGCCGTGAGGCAGCCAGCGAGAAGGTCGAGGGCGCGGGGTATGCGACCCATTCGTCGCGCGACAATTGCGCGGCGAGGCTACCGCCTGCGCCGTGCCAGAACGGATCGCCGGAGGCGAGCACCGCAGTCGGGCGGCCGCGCCGGGCCAGCACGCAGGCCGCGTCGAACGGCACCGGCCATGGTCTGCCGCGGCCGTCGATCCGTGCAAGCCTCAAGTGTCGCTCGCCGCCGAACACGGTCTCGGCCTTTTCAAGTGCATTTCGGCTTGCCTCCGACAGCCCGGCAAGGCCATCTTCGCCGATGCCGATGATGGTCAGCCAGGGACTTGAGAGAGAATCAGCCATGGTGCGCGCGCTCATTCTGGGCGGGACGGGCGACGCCAACCGTCTTGCCGACGCACTCGCGCGCGAAAAAATCGACGCGATCTATTCCTATGCGGGGCGGACGCAGGTTCCGCTCGGCCATTCGCTGCCGGTGCGGATCGGCGGCTTCGGCGGCACCGACGGACTTGCCGATTTCATTCGCAGCGAGCGCATCACGCATATGGTCGACGCCACCCATCCCTTCGCGGCCGAGATGAGCCGGAACGCAGTCGAGGCCAGCGCGGTCACGGGCGTGGCGCTGCTTGCGCTGGAGCGACCGCCCTGGCGACGACGGCCTGGCGATCGCTGGATCCAGGTGGCCGACATCGACGCCGCAGTTGCCGCCCTGCCGGAACAACGTGCAAACGTGTTCCTCGCAATCGGCCGCCAGCACGTTGCGCCGTTCGCGGCAAAGCCGCAGCATGCCTACACCTTGCGCTTTGTCGATGCGCCCGACGGCGCCCTGCCCTTGCCCGGCGCCGAAGTGATCGTGTCGCGCGGTCCATTCACGCGCGAGGGCGACCGCGCGCTCATGCAATCGCGTGGCATCAAATGGCTGGTTGCGCGCAATTCCGGTGGCGACGGCGCGCGCGCCAAGATCGACGCCGCGCGCGAGCTCGAGCTTCCCGTCATCATGATCGCACGGCCCGACCTGCCCGAGCGACCGCGGGTCGAGAGCGTGGCGGAGGCGCTGCAATGGCTTTCTCATGGTGCCCGCCTCGGAGCATAGACCCAGCGGCCGACCTTGCGGGTCGCCGAATTGCCGACGATGACCAGCGTCGCCATGTCGGCCATCTCCGCTTTCGCATCCCGCAAGCGTAAGGTCTCGATTTGCTCGCGCGGCGTCGTCACCGCGCGGGCAAAGATGATCGTGCGCTCGCCGCAACCTGCGTCCTTCAGGACGTCGAGCGCCCGAGCGAATCCCTCGGTCCGGCTTGCCGATCGCGGGTTGTAGATCGCGATCGCGAAATCCGCTTCCGCGGCGAGCCGCAACCGCTTCTCGATCACGGCCCAGGGCTTGAGATTGTCCGACAGGTTGATCGCGCAAAAATCATGGCCGAGCGGCGCGCCGGCACGCGCGGCCGCAGCCAGCATCGCGGTCACGCCGGGCAGCACGCGGATCGACAGACCCTGCAACTCGGGCGCCGCCTCCAGCGCCTCGAATACGGCTGCCGCCATCGCGAACACGCCGGGATCGCCGGAGGAGACAAGCACCACGCTGTTGCCTTCCGCCGCAAGCCTCAATGCGTGGCCGGCGCGATCAAGCTCCATGCGGTTGTCGGACGGATGCAGGCGAAGACCTTCGCGCGCCGGCACGCGCGCGAGATAGGGCGCATAACCGAGCACGTCGGTCGCCTCCTCAAGCGCGGCCGAGACCTCCGGCGTCACCAGCGCCGCATCGCCCGGTCCCAACCCCGCGATGGTCAGGCTGCCCGTCACTCCGCCGCCTCCTTCCGCCGCAAGTAGCGGCCGTGCACCAGCACGATCGCAAAGTAAGGACAGTCCGAGGCCTCGACGTCGCGCAGGCGCGCGATGCGCTCGCCCGGCATGGTGCCGCGCTCGATCAGCCAAGCGTCCTCGAGCCGGCCCGCCGCCTCGAGCGCGCGGCGGATCTTTGCAAGATTGCGACCGGTCTTCATGATCACGAGCGCGTCGGTCCTTTGCACGCGCAGCTCGAGCTCGGCTTCCGGCAGCGTTCCCATCAAAACCGTCATCACGTCGTCGCCGAGTGCGATCGGGAGGCCGGCGACATTCCAGCATCCGGCCATGCCTGGAATGCCCGCGACGACATCGATCTCGCACCTGCCCTGCAGGCGGCCATAGAGATGCATGAAGGAGCCATAGAAGAACGGGTCGCCCTCGCAGAGCACGACCACATCCGCTTCGCGCGACAAGCGCGCCAGACGATCGGCCCAGGCATCGTAGAACCCAGTCAGCAATTCGTTGTATTCGCGGCTGTCGACGGCAAGCTCGGTCGTGACCGGATATTCCATCGGATATTCGCGCACGTCGGGCGAAAGCATGCCTTCGACAATGGCGCGCGCCTGACCCGTCCGGCCCTTCTTGCGGAAATAGGCGACATGCGTTGCGGCGCGCACCTCGCGATCTGCGCGCACGCTCATGAGGTCCGGATTGCCGGGTCCAAGCCCGCAGCAGATGATCCGCCCCATGGCTATTCCCTCCTGCTCGCAAGCGCGTTGACGGCGGCCACCGTCATTGCCGAGCCGCCGAGACGGCCCTCGACGGTGAGCGCGGGCGCAGGAGGCCGCGCCATCAACGCCGCCTTGGATTCGCTCGCTCCGACAAAACCCACCGGGCAGCCGATGATCGCGGCCGGCCGCGGACAGGCGTCATCTTCCAGCATGTTGAGCAGATGAAACAGCGCGGTCGGCGCGTTGCCGATCGCAACCAGCGCGCCCTCAAGATGCGGACGCCACAGTTCAAGCGCCGCAGCCGAGCGCGTCGTCATCAGGGATTGCGCGAGCGCAGGCACGCGCGGATCGTCCAGCGTGCAGATCACGGCATTGTCCGCGGGCAGCCTTGCCCGCGTAATGCCTTCGCAGACCATGCGCGCATCGCACAGGATCGGCGCGCCGTTCTCGAGCGCCTCGCGTGCGGCATGCGCCATGCCCGGCGTGAAGCGAATGTGCCGTTCGAGGCCCACCATGCCCGCGGCGTGGATCATGCGCACCACCACGGGCTCTTCTTCCGATGCGAAGCGCGAAAGCTCGGCCTCGCGCCGAATGGTCGCGAAGGATTTTCGGTAAATTGCCGCGCCATCGGTTTCATAGACATGCGGCATCAGCGTGCTCCCATGAGCGAGGCGGCATCAGCGCGGATTGTTGCGGGGTCCAGGGCGCGCAAATCAGGCAGATCGCGCGCGCCGCCGTCCCGGACCAGATCGAAACCGTCGGCGGTGCCGACCAGCGTGATGTCGGTCGGCCCGGGATGCGCGCAACCCTTGGCGCAGCCGGAGACGTGAAGGTGCGAGCCTTTGGGGATGTCGGCGGCAAGCGCTGCCGCGAATGCGCGGGTTTCGACATACGCCTCGGGACAGCCGGGCGCGCCGGTGCAAGCCGTCACACGCAAGAGCGGATCGTCTGCGCGCGTGACGAGCTCGTCGTGTCGCGGCATTTCGGGAAAATCCTCAACCAGAATCATGCGCCAGGGCGTCATGCGCAGGCCGGGCGCGAGGCGCGCGAGGAAGCCAAGCGTTTCGCTCCGCAACTGCCCGAAGGCAAGCGCGACCAGCGCACCCCTTGGGTGGACGCAAGGCGAAAGCGGAGCCGCTTCCGGTGCGGGCCTCGCGACGCCCGCGAGCCCGTGCGGAAGTCTTGTCCCGCTTGCGATGTGAGCGGCCATCCGCCCTCGCCCGTCATTCGCTCCGCCCGTCTCCGCAAACCATTTTGCCATCGCCAAAGCCGTGGGCACGGCCTGCTCGCGCGCCACCGCGCGGCCTTCCGCAGCGCCGTCGGCGCGGACGATGAGGCCGCCCTGCGCGCCGCGCTCGATGCGGATATCGGCGGGGGCTTGCGCGAGCACGCGCATCTCCCCGCAATCGACGGCAAAGCCGAATTTTTGCGGCAAGCCAAGCGGCGCTTGCGCCAGCGCGGGCTCAAGTTCCGCCGCGATCAGACGGGTATCGTCACCCTCGCCCCAGAACGGCGCAACCAGGATGTTGCGCTGGGACTCGAGCTCTGCGTCGCGATCGACCAGGCCGAGCCTGTCAAGCTCAAGGGCAAGCGAACCGGAATTGCTTTCGCGTACGCCACGGATTTGCAAATTTGCCCGACCGGTCAGATCAATCAGCCCGTTGCCGAATATCTGCGCAAGCTCGGCAACGCCCAACGCCTGCGCCGACGTCAGGCGTCCGCCGCGCGGGCGGACACGGACGACAAGACCGTCGCCCGAAAGCATCGGACGCAGTGCCGATGGACACCAGCCCTTGACCATGAAGCCGGTCATGATGCCTCCCGCAATGCGACCGCAATCGAATTGCGCCGCGTCACCCAGAGCGAGGCGTCGCGCAGCCGCGCGAAGCAATTTTCCATCGCGGCCCGCGCATCCGGATTGGCGGCGCCCAGGAACGCGCGGACATCCTCGTCGCCAAGCGTCGCCTCATAGTAGAGGTCGAACAGATGCGACGGCACGACGTCGGCAAGATGCGCGAACGCCGCCATGTGCTCGAGCGTCGCCGCAATCTCGGCCGCGCCGCGAAAGCCATGCCGCATCATGCCCGCGATCCAGCCGGGATTGGCGGCGCGGGCGCGGACCACACGTGAGATTTCTTCGCTCAACAGCCGCGCGCGCGGCGCGTCAGGCCGTACCGCATCGAGATGATAGAGCGAGGCAATGGGCGCGCCGAGGCTTTGGGCCGCCGCCGCAATGCCGGCCTCATGAGCGGCATAGTCGGCCGCAAGCAACAAATCGGTCTCCGGCAAATCCTGCACATGCACGAAGGCGTCGGCACCTTTCAGCCGCGCTTCGATGCCGGCGCGGTCGGATCTGATCTCGCCATCCGCGCCGACCGACCAGGACGACGCCGCAAGCCAGGCCTCGCCGGCGGCCTTGCGCTGCTCGCGGGTGAAGACGTCGAGCATCGAAGCCATGCCGGCACCATAGTGTCCGGGCTTCGGACCGAACACGCGCGCGGCGCGCGCGAGATAGGGATTCTCGTCGGCTTCAAAATCCCGCTGCGACAGCGCTTCGCTCGCGGCCTCGAACAATTGCGCCAGCTCCGAAAAAACGTCGCGGAACAGGCCGGAGAGCCGCAAGGTCACGTCGATGCGGGGCCGGCCGAGTTGCGCAAGCGGGATGATTTCATACCCCCTCACGCGGCCGGACGCGGAATCCCAGCGCGGCGCTATGCCCGCAAGCTGCAGTGCCATCGAGATTTCCTCGCCGGCGGTGCGCATGGTCGCCGAGCCCCAGAGATCGACGACGAGACCTTTCGGCCAGTCGCCATGATCCTGCAGATGCCGGCGCAAGAGCTCTTCCGCAAGCTTGATGCCTTGCGCATGCGCTGCTCGCGTTGGCACGGCACGCGGATCGACCGCGAACAGATTGCGCCCGGTCGGCAGCACATCGGTCCGTCCGCGATGCGGTGAACCTGCAGGTCCCGGCGCGACGCGGCGACCGGAAAGCGCCGCGAACAGAGCCGCGCGCTCCTCCTCGCCGCAGGCGCCGCGGCCGAACACGTGCAACCCGTCGCCGAACTGGCTTTCCTTCAGGTCGCAAACGAAACGGTCGATGCGCGGGATCGCTTCGGCGGGCGCAGCGAACTGAGCCAGCCCAAGATCATCCTCCACGCCCGAGGCGCGCGCTTCGTCGCGAATTGCGGCAATCAGGCGCTGGCGACGCAACGGATCAAGCCCGTCGGCTGTCGAATATTCGTCGAGCAATTGCTCGAGCCGCAGCAGATTTTTCGGCAGTTCCGCCTGCTCGAGCGGCGGCGGAAGATGACCGATCGTCACCGCACCGATCCGCCGCTTGGCTTGCGCTGCCTCGCCGGGATCATTGACAATGAATGGATAGACCACCGGCAGGTCGCCGGTCAGCGCCTCGGGCCAGCAGCCTTGCGACAGCGCGACGGATTTTCCCGGCAGCCATTCCAGCGTGCCATGCGCGCCCATATGAACAAGCGCGTGAGTGCCCTGCCGCCTGAGCCAGAGATAGAACGCGACATAGGCGTGAGGCGGCGTGCGCGTGAGGTCGTGATAGTCCGCATCACGCATGCTTACCTCGCCGCGCTCGGGCTGCACGGCAATCAAGACCTTGCCGCGACGGATTGCGGCAAAATGGAAGGCGCCATCGCGCACTTGCGGATCGTCTTCTGCGCCGCCCCAGGCCTTTTGCAGCGTCTCCCGCAAGGCCGGCGGAAGCATCGTCAGCGCAGCGCGATACTCGGCAACGCTCAAGGTCAATGTCGCCTTGCGCAGGACTTTGCCGAGCTCGTCGCCGGCTTCGACATCGAAACCCGCCTTCGCGAGGTCGTCGAGCAGGACTTCCGTCGAGGCCAGCGCATCAAGCCCCACCGCATGCGCGATCTGGTGCGGCCGGCCGGGATAGTTCGAGAGAACGATCGCAAGCTGCTTGTCGTGCGGCGCGATGGTCGCAAGGCGATGCCATGACGACACCCGCTCGACAACGGCGGCAATCCGTTCGCAATCCTGGCGATGCGCAAGATGCGCGAACTGCAAATCGCCATCGCGCTCGGATGCCGACTTGAAGCTCACGACGCCGGAAAAAATCCGCCCGTCGATCTCCGGCAGCACCACATGCATGGCAAGGTCCGACGGCGACAATCCGCGCAGCGAAGCCATCCAGTCCTCGCGCCGCGCGGTCGAAAGCGCAACCTGAAACACCGGGCAATCCGAAGCGTCGAACGGCGTCGTTCCATCGTCGCCAAGCGCGGAGAACGCGGTCGCATTGACGATCGCTGCCGCCGGCCGCCGGGCAAAACGAGTTCTCAACCATTCGCCGACGCCGGGCGCTTTCAGCGAGGCTGCAAAGGCGCCATAGGCGTCAAAGCCCCCCTGGCGCAGGCCGAGGACCAGCGCATCGACCGGGCCGGTATCGGCCGCCGCGAGGTAAGAGCGGTAGAACGTGACGAGCGCATGCGGCCGTCCGTCACTCGGCGGCAGCTCCGCAAGTACGCCCTTGTCCGGATCGTAGAAGCCCAAGTCCGGGATCTCGGTCTCGCCGAACACCGGCCCGGCATAAAGACCGGAGGCCAGTGCAAGCTGGGCGAGCGCGACCTGCGCCGCCACCGCGCCGCCGGCATCGCACAGGACGCGAAGCCGCAGAAGCGTCGAACGCGGCAAGGTCGAGAGCGCGTCGAGCCTTGCGTCGTCGCGGCCGTCCGCGGGCAACACCGCAAGCGCAATCCTGCGCTCGCGCGCGAGCCGATGCACGGCCGCGATGCCATATGCCCAATAGGATTCGCCGCCGATCAGCCGCACAAGAATACCCCGCGCCTGCGAGAGCGTGCGCTCGAGATAAGTGTCGACCGAAAGCGGATGGCGGAGCGCGACCAGATTGGCGAGCCGGAGCGACGGCAATTTTGTCCGTCCGCGCCGCCAGCCCGCGGCAAAGGCCGCAAGATCGCTTTCGGAGAACGAAAGCACCACAAGATCGGCGCCGTCCTGACCGAGATCGACGGGCGTCGCGGTCTCTTCCAAACCATGGCTCTCGCGGAAGACGACGTGCATCAGAGACCCAATCCCCTAGATACCAAGACCCGCCCTTATCGCACGCTCATCGATATCGCCCTGCTCGCCGATCACGACGAGCCTCGATTGCCGCGGAGTTGCGCCCCAGGGCTTGTCGTACTGATGGCGCACGCGCTCGCCGACGGACTGCACCAACAGCCGCATCGGCTTGCCCTTCACCGCCAGAAATCCCTTGGCGCGTAGCACGTTCTGCTCGCGTGCCAGGCGGCCGATCGCAGCCACCAGCGCATCGATGTCGGCCACCTCCGGAAGCTCGACCACGATGGAGGCAAAATCGTCATGCTCATGCTGCTCCTCGCCGTCGTGATGCGAAGGCCGCGCGGCGAGATCGTCTTCGGCCGCGGCATTCAGCCCGAGGATCACCTGCGGATCGATCGCGCCGTCGGTGACGGCCAGCATCGGCATCGGTCGCGGCGCTTCCGCTGCAATCAAGGCCCTTGCAGCCGCAAGGCCTGATTCACCTGCGAGATCCGCCTTGGTGAGCAGCACGATATCGGCGCAGGCAACCTGATCCTCGAACACCTCCGACAGCGGCGTCTCGTGATCGACGCTTTGGTCCGCCGCACGCTGCGCGTCGACCGCGGCCGGATCGGGCGCGAAACGTCCCGCGGCGACGGCTTCCGCATCGGCGAGCGCGATGACGCCGTCGACCGTGATGCTCGAGCGAATTTCCGGCCAGTCGAATGCTTTCAGCAGCGGCTTTGGCAGCGCAAGCCCGGAGGTCTCGATCAGGATGTGATCGGGCCGCACGCGGCGCGCCAGCAAGGTCTGCATGGTCGGAATGAAATCGTCCGCCACCGTGCAGCAGATGCAGCCATTGGCGAGCTCGACGATGTTCTCCTCCGGACAATTGGCGTCCGCGCAGGATTTCAGGATCTCGCCGTCGACGCCTTCGCTGCCGAACTCGTTGACGAGCACCGCGAGCTTCCTGCCATTGGCATTGGTCATCAAATGGCGGATCAGCGTGGTCTTGCCGGAGCCGAGAAAGCCGGTAATGACGGTGACCGGGATCTTTGCAAGCGAAGTCATTCCGCGCCCTCCGGCAACGAGGCAATCGGCGGAATCCGCGCGAGCGACTGCTTCCTGAAAATGTCGGGCCGCGACCGCCAGGGCACGATGCCGTCGGATGCCGCTGCATAGGCCGCAGCGCCTGCGACAATGTCGCGCGCGTTCGCTTCCGACATGCGCCCATATACGTAAGACCACCGCCCCGGCGCAGAGAGCGCGACCGAGCAGCCATTGTTGCAGGCCGACAGGCATTCGACCGGCACGATGGTCACGCCGGGCGGCGCGCCGATCTCGGCAAGTGCCCGATGCAGGCGCGAACCCGGCGTGGGCTCGCCCTCCGGTATGGTCTGCCCGGCACGGCAGGTGATGCAAACGTGAAGTGTCGCGGCCATCGCCCCTTCCAACAGATCCAAAGGCGGAAGTTGCGATGGGAGATGCGAACCCGCAGGCAGATCCGCTCCCGTCGCGGAACACCCCGTCCGCCGGTTCAAAAAACTGTGCACCGGCAGGTCTCCCGGCTTGCGGAGCAGGATTTCTCCTCCGATCCCCGCCTTCCCGACCTCAGGTCAGTGGCTATATGAGGATCTCTCCGGTCACGGTCGCGGGGGCGGCTGCTTTTGGGGCTCGTTTTGGAAAACGTCGAGCCCTATCGCATTCCCTCTTCGCCTGTCGTAGGACAGGCACCAGTGCTTGTCCCACCATTTGCCCAAGCGGGGGCCTTGTCAAGCCGCGGGGGAATTTTCGATGGTAACCGATCAGGACGTCGGCGAAGAAGCCCGCCACGCCGCCAAAATGGCGAGAAAGAAGGCCGCGCGCGACAAGATCATGGCCGAGAAAAGCGGCGAGAAGGGTCTCATCATCGTCCACACCGGCGCGGGCAAGGGAAAATCCTCCTCCGCCTTCGGCATGATTCTGCGCTGTGTCGCGCACGGCTTTCCCTGCGCCGTCGTGCAGTTCATCAAGGGAGCCTGGGATACCGGCGAACGCAGGCTCCTGACCGGACATTTCGGCGAACTCTGTCAATTCCATGCCATGGGCGAAGGCTTTACCTGGGAGACCCAGGACAAGGCCCGCGACATCGCAGCGGCGCATGCGGGATGGCAAAAGGCGAAAGAGCTGATCGCCGATCCGCGTCTGCGCATGGTCGTGCTCGACGAGATCAACATCGCGCTGCGCTACGACTATCTCGCCATCGACGAGGTGGTCGCGTTCCTCAAGACCTCAAAGCCGCCGCTCACGCATGTCGTGCTGACCGGCCGCAACGCCAAGCAGGAGCTGATCGACATCGCCGACCTCGTGACCGAAATGACCCTGGTGAAACATCCGTTCCGTTCCGGCATCAAGGCCCAGCCTGGTGTCGAGTTTTAGCCCGCTGAACTTCCCGCGCGCCCTGATGATCCAGGGCGCCGGCTCGGACGTGGGCAAGTCGCTCATCGTGGCAGGACTCGCGCGCGCAGCGAAGCGCCGCGGGATTCGCGTCCGTCCGTTCAAGCCGCAGAACATGTCAAACAACGCAGCCGTCACCGTCGATGGCGGTGAAATCGGCCGCGCGCAGGCCCTGCAGGCCCGCGCGGCCGGCGTCGAGCCGCACACCGACATGAACCCGGTGCTGTTGAAGCCGGAGAGCGACACCGGCGCACAAGTGGTCGTGCAGGGCAAGCGCGTCGCGACCCTCCGCGCACGGGAATACGCCGACCTCAAGCCGCAGCTCTTGCCGGCGGTGCTCGAAAGCTTCGAGCGGCTGAAGGAGAGTTGCGACCTCGTGCTGGTCGAAGGCGCCGGCAGCCCCGCCGAAGTCAATCTGCGCCGCAACGACATCGCCAATATGGGTTTTGCGCGCAGCGCCGATGTCCCTGTCGTCCTCGTCGGCGACATCGAGCGCGGCGGCGTGATCGCGCAACTGGTCGGCATCGAATCGGTGCTCGAGCCCGAGGACGCCGCGATGATCAATGGCTTCATCATCAACAAATTCCGCGGCGATCCCTCGCTGTTCGACGCCGGCTACAAGCTGATCGAGGCGCGTACCTCATGGCGCGGCTTTGGCGTGTTGCCCTATTTCGCGCGCGCCAGGGAACTGCCGGCGGAAGATGCGTTGGGGCTTGCCGAGGCGCGCAAGGCGGGCAAGGCCAAGATCGCCTTCCTTGCATTCGCGCGGATCGCCAATTTCGACGATCTCGATCCTCTGAAACTCGAGCCGGATGTCGACCTCGTCATGGTCAAGCCCGGCGACGCCATTCCCGGTGACGCCACGCTTGTGATCCTTCCCGGATCGAAATCGACCTGCAGCGATCTCGCCTTCCTGCGCGCGCAGGGCTGGGACATCGATCTCTTTGCGCATCACAGGCGCGGCGGACATGTGCTCGGCCTTTGCGGCGGCTACCAGATGCTGGGCAAGAGCATCTCGGATCCCGAGGGGATCGAAGGGCCGGCCGCCCGGACAAAAGGCCTTGGCCTGCTCGATGTCACGACGGTCATGACTTCGGAAAAGAGCCTGAACCGTGTGATCGCCGTGCATGCGGACACGTTACTGCCCATCGATGCCTACGAAATCCACATGGGACGCACCAAGGGAGCGGACTGCAAGCGTCCCTTCGCGCTGGTCGGCGACACCGCGGATGGCGCGGTGTCCGCGGACGGCCGCGTGCATGGCAGCTACCTGCACGGCCTGTTCGCATCCGATTCCTTCCGCAGCGCCTTCCTCAATCAGCTCGGCATCGCCGCATCCAACATGCGCTTTGATGCAAAGGTCGAGGGCGCTCTCGACGCGCTCGCCGAGCACATCGAGCAGCATCTCGATGTCGAGGGCCTGTTCGCGCTCGCGCGCTGACCAGCGCGGAGCGCTGGCGTCGCGGCAAAGGGGGCAGGCGTCAAATCGGCTCACTAGTTCGGGCGGACTAGTCAATAAGCTCCTTTGAACGGACGCAATTCCACCCCGCTTCGCCACAATTGTGCAGCTCGTGACCTTGGTCGATGGCTATGGCGCTTGGGGAAAACCATGACGAACCAGGAAGCACAGCTCCATTCGTGGCAAATGAGCCAACGGCGGCGTTGCCCGAGCTGCTCGGCGTCCGCCAGCCTCACTCATTCGTTCCTTGATCCTCGGCACGGCAAAACGATCCGCCTGTACCAATGTGCCGCGTGCGGAGAGCGCCTTTGGGACGATGGCTCAAGACTGCTCGCGGAAGTTTTCGGCGGTCCGGCCGGTTCGCGGAGCCAGGCATCGTGACAAAAAACCATCATTTAAAGAGCGCTTTCGGCGATCCTCCGTCGTTGGTCGGCGGATCGTTCGAACGAACGCTTCGAAATTGTCAGGTCGAAACGTGCTCTCGAACCCCGGGAGCATGGGCCCGACGATCCACGAGCCGGCGGCAGGTCGCCAACTTTCCTGTGCGCGCGTTTCATCAGAGGAGAAAGCAAAAATGAGAGCCCAGAACGCAGCGGTCAAGCCTTTCGACGTCAGCCGCCTCGAAGAGGTGGTCCGGGATGCAGTTCTTGAAAAGCAGCCGCCCATCCAGCCGGTGAACTACGCGCCGCAGGCCGCGGAGCCGAAAATTCCGGAATATGTCAGCCATCGCGAAGACGTGACCGAGATCGGCAAGCTCTCGGCAGAGGCAATCGTCAAGGAATACGAAGAGACCGCCAAGGAGATCGAAGCGATCGGCGAGGTCGTAAAAGACATGGTTCACCGCTGTGAGCAGCTCGCTGCGTCCGCGTCTTCCATCCTCAGGGAAATCAAGGCCACGGCGACGACCTATCGCGAGGAAGGCAAACGCATGTTCAACGAGATCGAGTCCTGCTCGACCACGACGGACGAGGTCCGGCGGCTGTGCGAGAGCTTCCGGGAAAAGATCACGACCAAGCCCGCCGAGCAGCAAACATGATGATGTACCGGGCGGTGCCGTACCTCTTGCTTGCGGCGCCGTCGGTCATCCTGCTGCTCACCATCCTGATCGGCGGCTGCACGATGACGAGGGCCGTCAATGATCCGATCGATCGTGCGGCCTTCTATTCCGATCCGAACAGCCGCCCTGGCGATGAGCTGATCAGGGAGCTGGACCGGCGCGCCGCCCGCGACGACTTGCGGCGTGCCATCGAGGAGGCGCAGCGATGATCTGCGATTGTTGCCGGCGAGAGGTCGATTTCTTCAGAGGATCGTTCTGGCACGGCGACGCCAAGGTTTGCAGGGAGTGTTTCGCCCAATGGTCCGATCCGGATAACGATTCCATCGGCTCCTGCGATATCTGGAACGTTGGAAACTATGTTCGCCTCAAACATGGCCTCCCGCCGATCGCTGCGGTATTGGCGATCCTTTTGTCGAACCCGGCATCGACCGCGCACGCAGCACGGCACTGCCTCGACCATGCCGAAGCGGCGCTGAACTGGCCAATGCGGGCTCTCGTAAAGGACGGCGACGGATGCTGGACCTATGACCACCATCCACCGCGCGCGGAAGTGCCGATCTGGGTGCCGGAGACGATCATGCCAAAGCGCGAGCCAACGCCGATCGAGGGTTGGCCCCGCACGGACCTGCTTGAGGTCGATTTGCGCGAGCTTGAGCCCGAGCCCATACGGCAGACCACTCCGCTCGTGAGCCTGCGCCACCTGGCGCTCTTCGTCTCTCTGGTGCTTGCAACCGTGACCGTGGTCGAGGTCGCGGCCGGGCGTCGGGAAAGGCAGCGCGCGGCGCCTCCGGACGGCGCCCGCGAGCCAACGCATTGAGATAATGGCCTTAATGCCTCAGCGGTCCGTGCCGTTCAGCAGGGGAAGATCGTGCGGAGCGCCGTAAGCTCCATCGAACAATCGGTGGTTCAATGCCCAGATCGCCGCCTGGGTCCGATTGCTCGCGCCGATCTTGCTGAAGATGGCCTTCACATGGGCTTTCACGGTCGGTTCGGCGATCTTGAAGAATCTTGCGACTTGCTTGTTGGAATCGCCGCGAACGATCCGCTCCAGAATCGCGACCTCCCGCGCAGACAGCTGTTTTGCGAGAGGTTCGTCGGCAACGTCCCAGGCGATCTCATTCTGGATTGGCGGCGCGAGTCGTTCTTCCGCCTTTGGCTGGATCTCGAGTGACCAGAGCCGCGCATCGATCAGAATGAGCTTTCCGTTCACCACCGTTTGAAGCGTGCTGACGAGATCGTCGGGGCTGACCGAACTGAAAAGCGCCGCATTTGCTCCATCGTCCAGGGCGCTGGCGAGATAGCGGGGATTGCTTTCGTCGGCGACTGCCACGATGAAAGCCAACGGGTATTGGCTGCGAATTTTTCCGCAAATGACCGCCTGATCTGCGCGCAGCCCGACGATGAACAAAACCGGTCTGTCGTTCGGAACCTCGGAGAGATCATCCAAATCGATCGCACAGCCATGCGGGCGGAACCGAGTGCGAGAGAGTATAAGCCGCAGGCCTTCGCGAAAAAGGCCATCGCCTTCGAGAATATACGTAGGTACAGCTGGCTCACTCGACATACTAATACAGCCGCTCCAACGGCGACGTTGCCGCGTCCTTCAGATAATCCCCCCGGCAAGTTGCTCCTAAATCACAACATTACAACAACATAAGACAAAGTCGATCAAAACTCAGGCAATAATGCTGACCTGATTACTGACAATCGGTCCGGGGCATCTTGATTGTCGGATCGTGGCATCCGGCCGAGAGCCTCAAGTTTGCCCAAACTCCGTCAGAAATCTCCTTAGAGAATCGCCATAAATTGTTAGAATTTAAGGAGTTTTTGGGATGAATGCTCAGGAAGTCGCTGCGTTCTCGTCGGCGGCACCGGTATCATTTTCCGCGGCCGCAGTATCGACCTGCCCGCCAAATCTCCAAAGGACTAGTTCGAATTTCCTAGCAAAGCTTGGGCTTACACCCGCAAAAGCCACCGATTCCAATGCTCGATAGCGTGCATAAGACCAAACCAGGGCCTTGCCGGCAGCTCTTTACCGCCCCTTGAGCTCGTCGAACTTGATGCGGGCGCGCTCGAATTTCTGGTTGAACAGCCACATCGCGTCGAGAATTTCGCGAAAGGTCGCCGAGGTGCGCGCCCTGTCGGCCTGTCCAAAGGCGAACATGCTGTTGTTGCGGAGATATCCCATAACCTTTGGATCGGACACGCTGTAGGCGAGCAAGTTTGCAGATTTGAGAGCAGATCTTGTCGGACTGGGAATGATCTGAATCAGCTCAAAGACCTTCATCTGATCAATCGAATCCGGAAGTGTTTTTGCAATCTCCGGTATTTGCAGGAACAACTCGGCGTGGGCGTTCATGAGTCCGTCCCTCACGGCAGTCCAATGATTGAACCGGCGATCCAGATTACCGGCCCTCGCCTCTTCCTTATCGTCGCGCGCGATCAGTTGGGGATCAAAGGCGCCGATCTGGCTCCTGATGGCAGCCCATTTCCGTCGGCCGTTTTGATCTTCCGATGGTCCTGTCTGAAAGCTGCCCTTGTAGGTGTTCGAGCGCGCATTGCCGACATTTTGATTGCCATTCGTCTCGGCAAAGAATAGTCCGAGGCTGATGCGACCCGCAGCGTCAGCGTGGGCCGGATCGAGCCCCCTGGCCCGGGCGATCGCTGTCCCAAGGTCGACCACGTCCTTGAATGGCGTTGCTGATGCTTGCGCATTGGCGGGCGGTGCTTCCATGAGGTCGAAGAGTTTTCTGTACTCATCCATCAGCGGCTCGTTGTCAGCATCGAAATACGCGGGCGGAATGCCGAATTTGTTGGGCCGTCCAATCCTGGACGGAACCGCATCCGTGAGATCCTTGTACGAACTGATGAGGTTGTTGCGCGCGAGGTAGATCGCCTGGCCCGGGAGGTTCGGAAGCGGCTGCCTGGAATCGATCTGGCTGCGCCGCTCGCGCAGGATCGCCTTGAACTGGCTCAACGCCGCATCATAGGCGGCTAAAGCGTCCGGTTTGTTCGAAGGCGCGATCGTTTCCGCCCTGGCGGGGGACTGCGGACCAAGATGGCCTGCCGGCGCAAGCAGGATCGCCAGAGCAAGAGCTGCCCAGATTGCGTTGGTTCGGCGTCCCATCCTCATAACCATTTCATGCCGGTTTATGTGGGTCGCAGTGCGGCAAGCCGCGCCCATTCGGTTTCATTGCCCGGCAATCCCAGACGAAGCCATCCAGGCCGGTTCGCAAAGACGCGCGACCAAATGCGGACGCCGGCAAGCCGCTTCTGCGCCGCGTTCGCATCGCCGGTATCATAGAGGCGAAACAACGGCGTGCCGCCGACCAGTTTCCAGCCAGCATCGATCGCAAGATCGTCGAGCCTGAGCGAGTCGTGCGCGAGGCGCGCCGTCGTGTCGGCGCCCCAGTTCCGGTCGCAAAGCGCACGCCGCCCGATCTCGATCGCCGCGCCTGACACCGCCCATGGCCCCGCCATGGCGTCAAGTGTTGCGATATCTGCCTCGCAGCCGAGCACAAAACCGAGCCGCAATCCTGCAAGCCCGTAAAACTTGCCGAAGGAGCGCAGCACCAGCAATCCCTTCTGTCCTGCCCGAGGCGCGAGCGACAGGCCGCCTATTGCATCGACAAAACTCTCGTCAACCACAAGCCGCCCGACGCGTGAAGTCAGCGACAATAACGCACCCGGATCGTGCCGCCGTCCATCGGGATTGTTGGGATTGACGACCACCGCAAGATCGCTGCCTGCGAGCGCGTCGAGATCGCCGGCTTCCTCGACCTGCCAGCCGGCAGCGCCGAGCGTCGGCGCATATTCATTGTAGGTGGGGCTGAGGATGCGCGCCTTGCCGGGAGGCGAAAGATACGGCAGCAACTGGATCGCGGCCTGCGCGCCGCCCAGCGCAAGCACGGGCGATCTCGCATTGTAGGCCTGCCTTGCCGCATCATGCAGAGAGACGATATCTGCGCGCGACGGCAACGCGCGCCAGCGATGCAGCGGCAAATCGCCGACCGGATAGGGCCGGCGGTTGATGCCGGTCGACAGATCAATCCAGTCCTCCGCGCGCCCGCCGAAGCGCGCGATCGCCACATCGAGATTGCCGCCGTGATCTTGCATTGCCTTCTCTTTAGACGAAGGCGAGGATGACAAGAAGCCCTGCAAGGCCGATCATCGCGCGCACATAGAGGTTCAGGGCGCGCGCGACGTCGCCCGGCTTCGGATCGGCGGCGCTGGCGTTGAGCCATGGCTCGTCGGCAAGCTCGCCGTGATAATGGCGCGGCCCGCACAGCCGCACGCCCAACGCACCTGCCATCGCCGCTTCCGGCCAGCCGGCATTGATCGAGCGGTGGCCTCGTGCATCGGCCAGCATGCAAGAGAACGAATGGCGCGGCAGCGCCGACACCGAAGCAAAGAGCAGGCCCGTGAGCCGCGCCGGAATGAAATTAGCGACATCGTCGATCCGCGCCGAAGCCCAGCCGAAATCCTTGTGGCGCTCGTTGCGATGGCCGATCATGGAGTCCAGCGTGTTGACCGCCTTGTAGGCGACGATACCGGGAAGCCCGAACAGCGCGCCCCAGAACACCGGCGCGACAACGCCGTCGCACGTGTTTTCCGACAGGCTCTCGATCGCGGCGCGTGCGATTGCCGCCGCATCGAGCCTGGCCGGATCGCGCCCGACGATCATCGCAACGGCCGAGCGTGCCGCGGCGACATCGCCTGAAACAAGCGGCCGGGCGACGGCTGCGACGTGTTCGTGGAGCGAACGCGCGGCGACGAACGGTGTCGCAAGGATTCCGACCACGACGATCCGGCTCCACGCCGAGGAAAGCAGGCTCTGCACCGCCCATCCAAGACCCGCCGCCACAAAAATCACGACGAGGGCGGCCGCAACGCCTGCGATGCGCCGCAGCCAAGGCGCATCCGTTGCACGGTTCCATCGCGCGTCCAGGGCGCCAATCAACCGGCCGAGCCAAATGACGGGATGGCCGACGCGCGCGACCAGCCAGTTCGGCCAGCCGAATAATGCATCCAGGCCGATCGCAATCGCCATGGCTGCCGCAAATCCCACCGAGACCTCCATGTTGTCACATTTTGATGCGCAAGAACCCCTCACCCGCGCAACCCCCTTTGGAGATGATTTCGTCATTTGTCACGGCCCGGATTTAGTGATTAGTGCGGAGCCGGAAAACGTCATGTCCATCATCCTCATCACCGGCGGGGCGCGATCGGGAAAAAGCGTGAGGGCCGAAGCCCGCGCGCGCGCCTTTGCCGGCCAACCCGTCTATATCGCGACCGCGCAAGCGCACGACGATGAGATGCGCGAGCGCATCGCAAGGCATCGTGCGCGGCGCGGCAACGCGTGGCTCGAGCGTGAAACGGCGCTGGAGCTTGTCCCAGCGCTTGCGGAGACCGATGGCGGCGGCGCGCGGCTGGTCGACTGCCTGACACTGTGGCTCTCGAACCTCATGCTTGCGGAGCGCGACTGGGCGGAGGAAACCACGCGCCTCGCCGATGCGCTGGCAGCGCAGAAGACGCCGGTTGTGCTCGTCACCAACGAAGTCGGGCTTGGCATCGTGCCCGACAACGCGCTCGCACGCGCGTTTCGCGATGCCTCCGGCCTTATGAACCAGACGATCGCGCGCGTGGCTTCCGAGGTGGAGCTCGTGGTTGCGGGATTGCCGATGCGGGTGAAGTAGATATGGCCGACACCAGCGAGATGTTGCGGGGCATCCTCACGGAGCTCAGAATCGGGATTTCGCTTTGCACCCGCCTGCCCCTTGCACCCGAAGCGCCGCTTGGCGATGGCGACGTCGCCCGCGCGAGCTGGACATTGCCGATCGGGGGCCTTCTGGTCGGCCTTGCCGGCGGGCTCGCCTATTGGCTGGCCAACCGGCTGCACGTTCAGCCCGAGCCCGCCTGTGCGCTGGCGCTTGTTGCGACCGCGCTCTTCACCGGCGCGATGCATGAGGACGGGCTTGCCGACACCGCCGACGGTCTTGGCGGGACGACGCGAGAGCAGCGCCTGGAGATCATGCGCGACAGCCGCATCGGCACGTTCGGTGTCGCGGCACTCGTCCTCTCGTTCCTTTTGCGCTGGTCGGCGCTCGCCCAGATCGGCGAGCTCGCCGACATCCGCTCGGTTGTGATCGCGCTGATCGTCGCGCATGGCGTTTCACGTGCCGTGCTGCCGGCCTTCATGTACCTCGTGCCGCCGGCACGGACGGAAGGACTGTCGACCAGCGCCGGGCAACCGCCCGCGCAAAGCGTTGCGATTGCGCTCGGACTCGGCATCCTCTGCCTGCTGCTTGCCTTTGGACCTAGGCTTGCGATGATCACGCTGTTGATCCTCGCGCTCGCGGCTCTGCTGCTTGCCCGCCTCGCGTTCAGGCAGATCGGTGGACAGACCGGCGACGTGATCGGCGCGCTGCAACAGATCGCCGAAGCGACGCTGCTCGTGATCGCCGCAGCGATGCTGTGAGATTTGATTTGCGCTGGCGGATTTTGATTTGCACCGGCGAATAAAGATTTCTTAGAGATATTCGCGATGATTGGATCGTCGTCTTTCTGCCAGCGAGCCCTCCGGGCGGCCAGCGCCGTCTTGCCGGCAGTGCTGTTCGTGATCGGCTGCCGCATTCCGCCCGCTTTCGCACAGGCCTCGCTTGCAAGCGCGCCGCCAGAGTTGTCCCTGCACGTGACGCGCGACGAGCTTCCCGACGGCTGCCGCCGCGTGGACCAGATGGAACCCACGCAGCTTTCCGGCATCCTGCTCCATCGCACCTTTCACGACGATTTCGACGAGCATCCGCTCAAGAGCGGGCGCTGGGTTCCGCACTATGCCGGTGGCGCGGCATGGCCGGAGGCAAACTATTGGGGCGGCGAAGGTTCGGCGCTCAAACGTCAGACCAAGACCAATGGCGAGCAGCAGATTTATGTGGACCCGCGCTATGCCGGCCGTGCCTCGATCCCGCTCGGGCTCGATCCGTTCCGGGTTCGCAACGGCGTGCTCTCGATCGTCGCGAGCCGCACGCCGCCCGAGCTCAAGAGCCTGTTGTTCGACAATCCCTATGTATCGGGCCTCCTGACCACACAGGCCTCCTTCGCGCAGAAGTACGGGTATTTCGAAATCCGCGCCAAGATCCCGCACGGCACCGGCGTGTGGCCGGCGTTCTGGATGCTCGCCAATGACGGCGGCTGGCCGCCGGAGATCGACGTCATGGAAGGACGCGGCCAGCGCCCCGGCGATCTCGTGATGACGACGCATTGGCGAATTCCCTCGACCCAGAAGATCGAGCATTGCGGCTTCGACTTTCTGTTGGCGGACGCTTCGCTGGCCTTCCACGACTACGGCATTCTTTGGATGCTGGACCGCCTGATCTATTTCATCGATCGCAAGCCGGTGTCCGACATCAAGGTGCCGGTCGGCTTCGACGATCCCATGTACATGATTGTCAATCTGGCGATGGGCTCGAAATGGTTCGGCGGCGTTGGCGTGGTCGATGGCATGTCGCCCGAGATGGTGGAATTCGAGGTCGACCGGATTTCTGCCTACCAAATCGATCAATAGTCGTCGTATTATTGTTGCCGGAAGAAGGGCAGCCCGGGATTTGATGTCAGGGAAATTCTCGCGCCGGCATCTCATGCAGCTTGCAGGCCTGTCCGGCCTCGGACTGGCAACGCCCGGGCTCGCGCAACCGCGCCCGTCGAATGGCGCGCCCGACCGCCACGCGCCCGCGAGCTTTCCAAGCGGTTTCATCTGGGGCACGGCGACCTCGGCCTATCAGATCGAGGGCGCAGTGAGGGAGGACGGTCGGGGGCCCTCGATCTGGGACGTCTTCAGCCACACGCCGGGCAAAATCGCCGACAACACCAATGGCGATCGCGCCAACGACCACTATCACCTCTACAAGGACGACGTTCGCCTGATCAAGGATCTTGGCGTCAAGGCCTATCGCTTCTCGATCGCCTGGCCGCGGGTATTCCCGCAAGGCGACGGCGCGCCGAACCCGAAGGGGCTCGACTTCTACAATCGCCTGATCGACGAATTGCTTTCCAACGGCATCGAGCCCTGGGCAACGCTTTATCACTGGGATCTGCCGCAATCGTTGCAGGACCGTTTTGGCGGCTGGCAGTCGAGCACGACGTCGAAGGCCTTCGGCGACTATGCAGGGTATGTGACGGAGCGCCTGAGCGACCGCGTCAGGAATTTCTTCACCCTCAACGAGGCCGGACGTTTCCTGAATTTCGGCTATGGCTGGGCGATCGATGCACCCGGCCTCAAGCTGCCGGCTGGCGAGCTCAACCAGGCGCGCCATCACGTCGTGCTGGGTCATGGCCTTGCGGTGCAGGCGATCCGCGCCCGCGCGCGCGCCGGCACCAAGGTCGGGCTGGCCGAAAACATCGCCGCCTGCGTGCCCGCGATCGACACGCCGGAGAATGTGCGCGCCACCGAGATCGCGACGCGCGAATTGAACGCAGGCATTCTGGGCGTGATCCTGGAAGGCAGATATACCGACCATTTTCTCAAATTTGCCGGCAAGGACGCGCCCAAATTCACAGCAGACGAGCTGAAGATCATCGGCGCCGGCATCGATTTCGTGGGTCTCAACATCTACGCGCCGCAATTCTACATCGTGGCCAAGGACGAGAGCCCCGGTTTCCACGTGCTGCCGTTCCCAGCCTCCTTTCCGCACATGAGCTCGGATTGGCTCCGCATCGGGCCGGAAACGGCCTATTGGGTGCCGCGGCTGACCGCGAAGGTCTGGAAGACCGATACGATCTTCATCACCGAGAACGGCACCTCCTCGGAGGACAAGGTCAACGCCGACGGCCAAGTCTACGATCTCGACCGCATCATGTACCTGCGCAACTACCTGACGCAGCTGCAACGCGCGATTTCCGAAGGCGTGCCAGTGCGGGGCTATTTTCTCTGGAGCCTGATGGACAATTTCGAATGGATTTTCGGCTTCGAGAAACGCTTCGGTCTCTACCACGTCAACTTCGAGACGCAGCAGAGGATTCCGAAGCTGAGCGCATCCTTTTATCGCAACGTAGTCGCGAAAAATGCGGTGGGCACGTGAATGAGGAGACGGATTAGCCGAAGGGAGGCGCTGCTGCGCGCGCTTGCAATGGCGGGCGTCGGTGCGATGCCGCCTTTTGCCATCGCCGCCGAACGGCCGCACCGCAGCGAGATCGACGACATCCTCAAGGCGCGTGTCGCAGCCGGTGACGCGGCCGGCGTCGTCGCGATGGCCGCGACGGAAAAGTCGGTCATCTATGACGGCGCCTTCGGCTCCCGCTGCATGGGCACGGCGGCAAAAATGTCAGACGATACGGTGTTCCGCATCGCCTCCATGGTCAAGCTCCTGACCTCGGTTGCGGCGATGCAGCTCGTCGAAAGCGGCAAGCTCGCGCTCGACGAGCCCGCAGAAAAGATCGATCCGACGCTCGCTTCTCCGCTCGTCCTCACCGGCTTCGACGCGCGCGGCGCGCCGCAGCTGCGTCCGGCGCGAAAGCCGCTCACGCTGCGCAACCTTCTGACCCACACCTCGGGCTTCAGCTATCCATTGTGGGACGCCAACGTCATGCGCTACCTGAAAGCCGCGCACCGCGACAGGAAGCTGCCGAAGCGGCCGCTGATGTTCGACCCTGACACGCGGTGGGCCTATGGCGGCAGCATCGACAAGGTGAGCAGGCTGGTCGAGATCGCAAGCGGCGAAACCATCGATCGCTATTTCCACGACCATATTTGCGGACCGCTTGGCATGACCAACACCGCCTTCGAGATCGGCCCGCAGCAGCGCGCCCGCGAAGCAAGCCTGCATGTGCGCCAGCCGGACGGCACGCTCAAGCCAAAGCCGCTGGAGAAGCCCTCGGAGGGACCAAAGGTGTTTTCCGGCGGCGGCGGCATCTACTCGACGGCGCCGGACTATCTGACCCTGCTGCAGGCGCTGCTCAACAAGGGCAGCCTGCGTGGTGCGACAATCCTTCGTCCCGAATCGGTGGCGCTGATGTCGAAGAACCAGATCGGCGACATCGAGGCCGGCATCATGAAGACGACGAGTCCTGCGCTGTCCAACGATGTCGACTTCTTCCCGGGCAACCATCTGCGCTGGGGCTTCGGGTCGATGATCAACCTCGATCCCGTCGAGGGCGGCCGCAAGGCCGGCAGCCTGACTTGGGCCGGGCTCTACAATACGTATTACTGGCTCGATCCGACGAGCGCAGTCGCCGGCGTGATCATGATGCAGATCCTGCCTTTTGCGGACAGCCGCGCGCTCGGTGTCTATCGCCAGTTCGAGCGCGGCGTCTATCGCACGCTCAAGGCTGCGTGACCTGCGGAACGCGCATCGTTCTTGGTCGGCGCCCGCGGCCCCGGGGTTCATCGGCTTCCATGACAAAGTTGCCTCGCAGACCATGAACCGAACCGCTCCAGAGCGCGGCCAAGAACCGTCGCATCGGCGTTCGGGATGGACGTGTCATGGAGTCGGGAAATCGAGCACCGAGGTACTGCCGCGAAGCCGAGGATTGCCGACGGAACGCGGAACGAGCAGGAAATCCGGTTGACCGGGCGGCATGGCTGCGGCTTGCCGAAGACTGGATGAAGCTCGCACGGGGGGCGGAACTGAATTGCGCCTTGCAAGCCATCCACGAGCGCAGCGCGGGCTTGACGCGCCATTGAAGCGCTCCGCAAAGGCGAACGCTTCTCGAGCGCGACCTGAGGCGATCAGGTCGGTAACGCGGACGCGGAAGGGATCGCGCGTGACTGTCGGGCAAAATCCGGCTTGATCCCGCCGTCAAGAGCGGCGCAAAATCGCCAATTATTCCAGTGGAGAAGACCATGGCCCATGACGCGCCGACAGCCGCCGGCTCCGGCAAGCTGGTGATCCGCAACATCGGACTCTTGCTCTCCGGCGCGCTGGAGAAGCCGATCCTCGATGCGGACGCGATCGTCGCCGAAAACGGCAAGATCACCGGCATCGGCCGCCTCAAAGACCTCGACACCGAGCGCGCCTCCACGATCGTCGATGCCAACGGCACGGTCGTCGCCCCCGGCCTGATCGACAGCCACGTGCATCCGGTGGCGGGCGACTGGACACCGCGGCAGAACCAGATCAACTGGATCGACAGCTATCTGCACGGCGGCGTCACCACGATGATATCCGCCGGCGAGGTCCACATGCCCGGTCGCCCGCGGGACGTCGTGGGCCTCAAGGCGATGGCGATCTTCGCGCAGCGCGCGTTCTGGACCTTGCGTCCCGGCGGCGTGAAGGTGCATGCCGGCGCGCCCGTGATCGAATGCGAGATGGTCGAGGACGACTTCAAGGACATGGCCGCGGCGGGCGTGAGATTGCTCGGCGAGGTCGGCCTCGGTGGCGTCAAGGATGGGCCGACCGCGCGCAAAATGGTGTCGTGGGCGCGCAAATACGGCATTCAGAGCACGATCCATACCGGCGGCCCTTCAATCCCCGGCTCCGGCCTCATCGACAAGGACGTGGTGCTGGAAGCCGACACCGATGTTGTCGGCCATATCAATGGTGGTCACACCGCGCTGCCGGACGACCAGATCCGCTGCATCTGTGAGGGCTGCAAGCGCGGGCTTGAGCTTGTGCACAATGGCAATGAGCGCTCGGCGCTCTACACGCTGCGCACCGCGCGCGAGATGGGCGAGTTGAACCGCATCATCCTCGGCACCGATGCGCCGGCAGGCTCCGGCGTGCAGCCGCTCGGAATCCTGCGCATGATCTCGTTGTTGTCCTCGCTCGGCGAGGTGCCCGCCGAAATCGCTTTCTGTTTTGCGACCGGCAACACGGCGCGGATGCGCACGCTCGATTGCGGCTTGGTCGAGATCGGCCGCGCCGCCGATTTCGTGATCATGGACAAGGCGCAGCACTCGCCCGGCAAGACCCTGCTCGACAGCGTGCGGCTCGGCGATTTACCCGGCGTCGGGATGACGATCATCGACGGCATCGTGCGCACCCAGCGCAGCCGCAACACGCCGCCGGCGACGAAGGTGCCGGAGATCGTCGCCGAAAATTGAAGTGACTGTTTGATTGGACGGTCGGGCCGGCAGGTCCGGATTTTTTCGATCCTTTTGGATTCGCTGACGAATAGGCAATCGTTCTAGCAGAGGTTGCGCACGGATCGGGGCACATGCAGATCGCCTCGATTGCTGACCTTACCGCTCCGGCGGCATCAAGCGGGTCGATTGGCCGCGCCGGAGGTGAAGATTCGCCCGGCGAAAACTGCTAGTTTGTCATGGCGCGGGCGACGTCCTGGAACTTTGGCAAGCGACGTCGAAAATATTACGAAATTCCTTTGTACCGAGGATACATGTCGATCATTGCCTTCGGTCCGTTTCGACTCGATGTGGATGCCGGGATCCTGTTTCGCGACACCGAGCCGGTCCCGCTCGGGCAGCGCGCGACAGCTCTCTTGTCCGCTTTGGTCGAGCAGCCGGGCGCCCTGATCTCAAAGGACGCGCTGGTCGATGCGGCGTGGCACGGCCTTGCGGTGGAGGACAGCAATCTCAGCGTTCAGATCGCGACGTTGCGCCGGGTTCTCGGCGAAGTCGGCGGCGAGGATTGGATCGAGACCATGCCCCGCCGCGGCTACCGCTTCGTCGGGCCCGTGTCGCGCCTCGAAAAGACGCAGGGATCGTCGATCGAAGGGTCGGGCCAACTCCTGTCGACGGAGCGCTCGGCGGAGGCGCTCCCATCCTTACCCGGCGATCCGCATCTGGTGGTCGGCCGGACTGCTCCGCTCGAAACGCTCGACCGGATGAAGCAGCGCATTGTTGCCGGCCAACGCCAGATTGCTTTTGTCACCGGAGAGGCCGGGATCGGCAAGACGGCCTTCATCGCAAAGGTGATGGAGCGGCTGACCGGCCAGGGCTTCGATCTGCTTTACGGACGCTGCACGGAGAGGTTTGGCAACAACGAGGTCTTTCTGCCGCTGATCGATGCACTCGTGACCCGCTACCGCGCCAACGGGCTGGACCTGCTGCCTGCGATTCGCATGCACGCGCCGACCTGGATGCTGCAACTGCCGGGCGTGATGGACGCACCGGAGCATGCGGCTTTCCGCGAGCAGATGTTCGGCGCGACACGGGAGCGCATGCTGCGCGAGTTTTGCGACCTTGTCGAAGCTTTGAGCACCGACCGCCTCTGGGTTCTCGTTCTCGAAGATCTGCATTGGTGCGATTTCGCGACGCTGGACGTGCTTTCCCGCTTCGCGCGCGGGACCGGCAAAGCCTCGGTCCTTGTTCTCGGCACCTACCGGCCATCCGACAGCGCCATCGGCGGACATCCGATCCGGCGGCTGCATCAGGACCTGGAGATCCATGGATGCTGCAATGAGCTGCGTCTCGATCGATTGTCTCATCCCGAGGTCGAGCGGTATCTCGCGCTGCGATTCGGCGACGCCGAACTGGCTTCGACCCTGTCCGGTCCGGTGTACGAGCGAACCCAGGGACATCCGCTGTTCGTCACTTCGATGCTCAAGCATCTGATCGATCAGCAAGCGATCATCGAAGCGAACGGCACGTGGCGCCTGTCCTCGCAGGCCACTTATTCCCAGGATGGCGTGCCGAACAATCTCATGAACATGATCACCTATGAGCTCGCTCGCCTCAGCGACGACGAGCGGCGCCTGCTCGATGTCGCAAGCGTCGCGGGCGAGGAATTTTCCGCAGCCCTGGTAGCGGCCGGTTTGTCGCGCGATACCATCGAGGTCGAGCGCGACATCGAAGCGCTGGTGCGGAAGGATCACATCCTTGTTCGCGCGGGTGCGTCCGAATGGCCGGATGGAACCTATTCGGGATCCTACGCTTTCCGTCACATTCTTTATCAGAACGTCATCTACCAGGACCTTGCGCCCGGCCTGCGCGCGCAAACGCACAAGCGTCTGGGCAAGAGGCTGGAGGAAGCCTATCTCGGCCGCACGTCGGAGATTGCATCGGCGCTCGCGCTTCATTTCGAGCAGGGCCGCGACTTTCCCAGTGCGCTGCGCTATCTCGGGCAGGCTGCGGAAAGCTCGACCAAACGCCTCGGTCATGCCGAGGCCGCAAGCTACCTCACCCGGGCGATCGAGATACTCGATCGTTTCGAAGCGGTGGATAAATTCGCCACGCGCATCACTCTCCTGCGGCAGCGAAGCTGGGCGCTTCGCACCTGCGGCGATCTCGTCGGCTCGGCGCGCGACCTGAAGGAGATCATCGCCTGCGCCGAGCAGGCCAATGAGCTCAAGCAGCAGGTCAATGGACTGATGGCTTTCAATACCTTCTGTCTGTATGCCGATCGTCGCGCCTGCCTCCAGACGGCGGAAACCGTGATGGCCAGAAGCGGGGCGCTGGAGGACGATCCCTTCAGGGCAATGGTCCAGGGCTCCAGCGCGAGCATCAACCTTTATCTCAAGGGCTGGCAAGACCGGGACGCCGAGCTTTGCGCCAGAGCGGTCGAGCTGACGGCCGGTGCCCGCAATCACGGTACCCTGATCAGACGCTACGGAATCGAGGGCATCCTGGAATGCTGGCGGTCGCGATACCAGGAAGCTCGTCGCTGCGCCACTGAGGGAAAGCGATTGGCGCGCGCGGTCGGCGATATCTATGTCTTCGTGCTTTTCAATGTTCTTGAATCGACCGCGCTCATCCATCTGGGCGAATGGCGCGATTTGCAGCGGGAAACCACCACCGCGCTGGAATTGGCGTCGACGAACGCAAACGAGCCGGCCAGTGCATTATGTCGCCTGACACTGGCATGGCTGCATGTCGAAGCCATGGACTTTGACGGGGCTTGCGAGCTTTGCGACGAGGTCGACGACGAGGTTTTCGCCGAGACTCAATTTGCGATTTTCTTCAAGCGAGCCGTGCTCGCGAAAGCCTACGTAGGTCTGAACAATCTCTCGCGGGCTCGCGAGCAGTTCGACGAAATTCGGCGCTGCATGGAAGAGGACGGCATCCCGATCGATTTCACCATCGCAACGCAGCTCTATCACTGTCTTGGCGAATACTGCCTGCAGATCAGCGACATCGCGCAGGCGCGGAAATGGGCCAAACGACTCCACGATTATGTGGCGCCGGCACCGGATTACAATCATCTGGCTCAGGCCCATGGCCTGTTCGCGCGGATCGCCTTTGCTTCGGGCGAACCCAGGGAGGCCCTCGCACACCTGTCGCGCGCGCTTGCGATCGTCGACAATGCCGATTTCCCGCTTCCGTCGTGGCGTATCTACCATGCCGCAGCCGAGATTTATTCGAAATGCGGCGACGCCGACAAGGCGGCCGCCTACCGAACTCGTTTTGTGGATGTCATGCGAAGGCTTGCGCAGAATTTCGAGCCCGACGATCAGCTGCACAAGACCCTGATGGCGGCGCTGAAAGCGCGAACGGCAAGACTGGAAGCGATGGGCTGAATGCCGTCGTGAGGCGCCAAGCGATCACCGCAGCTTGTCCAGTAGCGCAAACAAGGTTTCGCGCTCTCTGGTATCGAGCGGCGCGAGCGTCTCTTTGGAGATCGCAAGCGCGTTGGGGGCGGCTTTCTCGGCCAATTGCTGGCCGGCGCGGGTGAGGCTCACCAGCAAGCGGCGGCCGTCCTCGGGATCAGGGCTGGTCTCGGTCAGCCCGCGCGCGGTGAGGCGGTCGATCACGCCCTTGATGGTCGCGACATCCATTGCGGTCAACCGGCCGAGCTGGTTCTGCGAGCACGGGCCGGTCTCGCTGAGTCTGGCCAGCGCCGCCCATTGTGTCGGCGTGAGATTGATCCCGATGTCGCGCGCAAAAATCGCTGCATGGCGCTGCCAGACCTGGCGCAGGATGAAGCCGATCTGCTCGTCGAGAACGTAGAAAGGCTTCGCCGGCCTGCCGTTCCTCCTCAGCGACGCACTCTTGCCCATCGGCGACCCCTGCCCCGCGCTCTGATCTACAGTGACAGATGCGCGTCACGAATATCCGGACGCGCATCGAGCTCGCTCATCGTGCCGCCAAAGCAGATCCGCCCGCGCTCGATGATATAGGCGCGATCGGAGATCAGCCGCGCGAAATGCAGGTTCTGCTCGGAGACCACGATGCTGACGCCCTCCTTCTTCATGGTCAGGATGGCGTCGACCATCTGCTCGACGATCTTCGGCGACAGCCCCTCCGAGGGCTCGTCGAGCAGGACCAGCGACGGATTGCCCATCAGCGTGCGCGCGATGGTGAGCATCTGCTGCTCGCCGCCGCTCATCCGCCCGCCCGGGCGGCTGCGCATCTCGCCGAGATTGGGAAACAGCGAAAACAGCTTGTCGCGCGTCCAGTGCGGCGCGTTCGCGCGCTTCGGCTGGCGGCCGACCTCGAGATTTTCGTCCACCGTCAGCTCGGTGAAGATGCGGCGCTCCTCCGGCACGTAACCGAGACCGCCGCGCACGATCTCGTGCGTCGGCCTTTGCGAGACGTCCCGACCTTCGAAGATGATCCGGCCCGAGCGCTGCGCGACCAGGCCGACGATGGAGCGGAAGGTCGTCGACTTGCCCGCGCCGTTTCGTCCAAGCAGGGCCACGACTTCGCCCTCGCCGACCTCGAGCGCGATGTCGAACAGGATGTGGGCGGGCCCGTAAAAGCTGTTGAGGTTGGAGACTGCGAGCTTCATGCGGGCGTCCCCTCGCGGTGGCGCGCGTCGTACACAAGTCCCTCGCCGAGATAGATGGCGCGGACATCGGCGTTGGCGCGGACCTGTTCGGGCGAACCTTCCGCGATCAGGCTGCCGCGGTTGAGCACCAGGATGCGGTCGGCATGCTCGAACACCACGTCCATGTCGTGCTCGGTGAAGAGGATGCCGATGGTCTGCTCGCGGGCAATGCGCGCGACGAGTCGCATCAGCTCGATGCGCTCGCGGGGCGCCATGCCCGCAGTCGGCTCATCCATCAGGAGCAGTTTTGGTCGGTTGGCGAGTGCGATGGCAAGCTCGAGCCGCTTCAGGTCGCCATAGGCGAGCTCGCCGCAGGGCCGCTCGGCATAACCGCCCATGCCGACCAGCTCGAGCAGGCGTCCGGCCTCCTCCCGCAACAGCTTTGGCGTGGAGGAGACGAGGTTGAACAGCTGCCTGTTGTGCGAGACCAGCGCAACCTGCACATTCTCGCGCACAGTCATGGTCGCAAATGTCGCGGTAATCTGGAACGTGCGCCCGACGCCGAGCCGCCAGATCAGGCGAGGCTTTTGGCCAGTGGTGTCCCGGCCGAGCAGCGTAATGCGGCCGCTGTCCGGCGTGTTCTGGCCGTTGAGCATGTCAAAGCAGGTGCTCTTGCCCGCGCCGTTCGGGCCGATCAATGCCAGGATCTCGCCGGCCTTCAGCGCAAACGAAACGCCGCGCACGGCATGCACGCCGCCATATGATTTGGTCAGGCCCTCGACCGACAGCAATGGAGAGCTGGCGCTCATTCGGCGGTCTCTATGCGTGAGGCAACGAGCGAGGCGTTCGATGACGACCGGCGGCGCGTGAGACTTTCGATCGTGCCGACGATGCCCTTGGGGAAGGCAACGACGATCAGCACGATGAACGCGCCGAGCACGAGCTTCGACAAGTCGGTCTGGCTGACCAGCCAGATGCTCAGTGCCTTGTAGACAATGGCGCCGACGACCGCGCCCGATACTGTTTCGACGCCGCCGAGCAGCACCATCACGAGCGCATCGACCGAGAGCGAGATGCCGAGGCTGTCGGGAAAGACGCTGCCCTTGAGATAGGCAAACAGCGCGCCCGCGACGCCCGCGCCGGTCCCCGCAATCACGAAGGCGGTCCACTGGATGCGCTTGCCGTCGATGCCGATCGCTTCGCTTCGGAGCGGCGAGTCGCGCGTGGCGCGCAGCGCAAAACCGAACGGCGAGAACACGATGATGCGCAGTAGCGCCACCACAAGCGCCGCGATGCCGAGCACAAGCCAATAGAAATGCGACGGGCTTGCCGCCCATTTCTCCGGCCAGACGCTTAAGATGCCGTTGTCGCCACCGGTCACGTCGACCCATTGGAACGCGATCGACCAGACAATCTGCGCAAATGCAAGCGTCAGCATCGCAAAATAGACGCCGGAGAGTTGCACGGCAAAGAAGCCGAACACGGCTGCACCCAGACAGCCGAGCAGCGGACCGAGCAGAAGGCAGGCGATCATCGGCAAACCTGCAAGTTTTGCCAGGAAAGCGACGCCATAAGCACCGAGCCCGAAATAGGCGGCATGACCAAAAGAGGCGAGCCCGCCGACAGACATCAGGAAATGCAGGCTGGCTGCAAAGATCACGAAGATCGCGATCTCGGCACCGACGGTCAGCGCGTAGTTACCGCCGATGAAGGGCAGCGCGGCAGCGGCGACGAGTACCGCGAACGCGGCGAGCCGCTCGACCGAGGCAAGCGGACGCCAGGGGTCGACGGTGAGGCCCGGCGTGCGGCGCGCCAGCGCCTCTGGCCTGCCGAACAGGCCCCAGGGCCGCACGATCAACACCGCGGCCATGACGAGGAAGACGAGGATGATGGATATCTTGGGAAAGATCAGAATGCCAAAGGCATTGAGCTCGGACACCAGGACCGCCGCGACGAAGGCGCCCAGAATGCTGCCGAGTCCCCCAATGACGACGACGACAAAGACCTCGACGATGATACGAAGGTCCATCGCGTGATTGACGGCATCGCGCGGGATCTGCAGCGCGCCGCCGAATGCGGCGAGGAATACGCCGACGGCAAAGACTGACGTGAACAGCCATTTCTGATTGACGCCGAGCGCGGCCACCATATCGCGATCCTGCGTCGCGGCGCGGACCAGAACGCCCCAGCGGGTGCGCTGGAACAACAGCCAGAGAATACCGAGCACGACCGGGCCGAGCGCGATCAGGAACAGGTCATAGCTCGGGATGTTCTGGCCGAAGAAATCAACCGCGCCCTTGAAACCCGGCGCGCGGCGGCCGAGCAGATCGGCCGGCCCCCAGATCAGCACCACGAGATCCTCGACCATCAAGGTCAGGCCAAAGGTCGCGAGCAACTGAAAGAGTTCGGGCGAATGATAGATGCGCCGCAGCAGCGCCATCTCGACCAGCACGCCGATCGCGGCAACAACCAGCGCCGCGACCAGAATGCCGCCCCAGAAGCCGAACGCGCCGGCAAAGCGCTCGGTCAGGGTGAAGGCAATATAGGCGCCGAGCATATAGAAGGCGCCATGCGCGAAATTCACGATCCGCGTCACGCCGAAAATAATCGACAGGCCCGAGGCCACCAGAAACAGCGACGCTGCGCTGGCGAGCCCTGTCAGGAACTGGGCGATATAAAAGGCCATCAGCGGTTGGTGTTGACTCGACTTGTAGGGCGGCTTGGCGCAGCGTAACCCGGCATTTCTCCGTCAAGGTGGGTTACGCCGGAGCTTGTCATCGGGCCGCGCTTCGCGCGGACCCGTTGGGGCCAACCCACCCTACGCAAGTGAGAGGATAAGTTACTCACTCCTTTGGGCGCATCTTCTCGACTTCGGCATCGCTCGGCAGATAGTCGGAACCCTTGCGATAAGCGGAATCGACCATCACGCCCTTGCCGTCCTTGACCGCAGTCTTGCCCACAAAGGCGCCGAGCGTCGACTGGTGGTCGATCTTGCGGAAGGTGATCTCGCCGAAGGGCGAGGCGACCTGCAGCCCCTCGGCCGCCGCGATCAGTTTTTCCGGATCGGTGGAATTGGCCTTGGTCAGGATCGCGGCCGCGGCCTTGATGGTCTCGTAACCCACGATGGAGCCCAGCCGCGGATAGTCATTGTACTTGGCCTGATAGGCTTTCAGGAACTTGTCGTGGTCGGGCGTATTGATCGCGTACCAGGGATAGCCGGTGACGATCCAGCCCTCCGGCGTCTCGTCCTTGAGCGGATCGAGATATTCGGGCTCGCCGGTCAGGAACGAGATCACGGTCTTGCCCTTGAACAGGCCGCGGGTCGAGCCTTCGCGCACGAATTTGACGAGATCGGCGCCGAAAGTGACATTGAGGATCGCCTCGGGATTGGCGGCGGCGAGCGCCTGCACGACCGGACCGGCGTCGATCTTGTTGAACGGCGGCCACTGCTCGTCGACCCACTGAATGTCGGGCCGCTTCTCCGACATCAGCTTCTTGAACACGCCGACCGCCGACTGGCCGTATTCATAATTCGGCGCGATCGTCGCCCAACGTTTTGCCGGAAGCTCTGCGGCGGCTTCCGCCAGCATCGCCGCCTGCATGTAGTTCGAGGGACGCAGGCGGAAGGTGTAGCGATTGCCCTTCGACCAGGTGATGGCGTCCGTCAACGGCTCCGCCGCAAGAAAGAAGACCTTCTTCTGGTTGGCGAAGTCGCTCACCGCAAGGCCGATGTTGGAGAGGAACGTGCCGACGAGCATCGCGACGTTCTCGCTGGAGACGAGCTCGTTGGCGGCGGTCTGCGCATCCGCAGGCTTGCCGCCATCGTCCTTGGAGATGACGACAAGCTTCTTGCCGTTGATGCCGCCGGCGGCGTTGACCTCCTCGACCGCAAGCTGCCAGCCCTTGCGGTAGGGATCGGTGAAGGCAGGCAGCAGCGAATAGCTGTTGATCTCGCCGATCTTGATCTCGCTCTGGGCGATGGCGGTGTTCGCCAAGCCAGCTACCACAATCGCCAGCGCCGTCCCCAGCATATGTCTCCGTCGCATCCCTTACCTCCACTGTTGAAGAAACTAGCGCAAACCGTCTTCGCCCTTGATCTCGGCAACTGTCAAACCGCCGACCCGCGGCAGCGGCCGGCCGGAATCGGTCACGGCGACCGCAACCATGATCTCGTTGGCACGCGGCGCATCGTTGATCTGCACCTCCATGCCGTCGAAATGGCTGCGCACGAAGGCTGCGTCCTTGTGGCCGAGCGGAATGTCGAGCGTCGTTCCGGGACCGGAGCGCTTCTTCGACGACGGGATCAGCGCCGCGCCCTTGCCCAAGACCTTGCGCACCGGTGCGCCCATCTTCGGATGCAGGATCGCTGCTGCGTGCTCGAGCTCGCCATTCTCGCCGACGGCCGCCGCCTTGCCATAGCTCTGCGCCGTGGCACCGTCGATGCCGAGCGCCGCGACCGCTTTCTTCGCGAGCAACTCGCCAAGCTCTTCGCCGATCGCAATCAGAGGCGAGAGGTCCTCGACGTAGCGGCCGGCAAAAGGGTTTTCGATCACGGCGATCGCCGCCGCGCGCCTTGTCGGCGGCGAAACGGTCTTCCCCATCTCAAGGCGGGTTTCCTCGACGACGGTGACGATCTTGCGAATGATGGCGCTCATCTTTGTTCGCCCCGCTCTTATGCAATTTCCAGCGCGTGCTGATGATACAGCTGCGTCTGCCGCACCCCGACGACCACGATCTCGCCGAACAGACAAAGCGCGGCGCCGTCGATCAGACCGCTCGCAAGCAATTGTCGCGCCCGTGACTCGCCGGCGGCAAGCGCGTCCGCGATCTCGACATCGGTGAGTTGTCCGACTTCGCGCGTGACCAGGCGCGGCCCGAGATCGCTGTCCGGCTGCAATTCGTTTGCGGGCTTGCGGACGATCGCCGGATGTCCGGGCAGATCGACCGCGTTGGCGATGATGGTAGCGGCAGCGTCCGCCTGCGAAGCGGTCGCAGCGAGCACGGTGACGGCATCGGCAATGCCGAGGGAAAAGCTGCGTCCGTGACGTCCGCTGGTCGCTACGCCTCGCGAGCGATCGCTGGCGTCGATGATGAGCGTGCGCATCACGCCCTGGCGGTCTGGCCGGTCCATCAGGCCGATGCGAAACTGCTCGCGGCCTTCGAGATGCAGCGCGATGTCGCCGCCATTGTTGACATAAGCGCGCCCAAGCGGCGCCGCGGCGAGCATCGTGCCAAGAATCTCCTCGGCCACGCCGCCCGCGACCGCAGCCATCGGCGTGATGAAACAATCCGCTGCAAAGGGCGCGACCGCGGCCTGCATGCGGCGGGCGACGACGCCTTCGAGTGCGCGATGCGTGGGATGGGCGGCCTTGCGCAGCTCGGTCAGTTCCGCGCAGAGTTCGTCGAGCAGGCCGTCAAACCGCAGCACTGCGGCCTCGTAGGCCGCGCGAATATCGGCCTCGTTGCCATTGGCTTCCACAATCAGGTCGATCGGGCCGTCCTGCAAATGCAGCCGCTTGCCGTCGGGCAGACGCGCGATTTGCGGGCGTCTTCTCATACACGTCGTCCCGGAACAAAAGTGATGGGCCGGATTTCCGCGCTGTCCTTCAGTGACGACAAGGGGCGAACGTAATCCACGTGACCGCCGAGCACGGCATAGTCGGACAGCCGCATCGTGAATTCGATCGGCGCGACCAGGGCCGGTGTCGGCACGTAACCGAACGCACCGGCCGGCATCTGCGTGACGTCGACCATGAAGGTGATGCCGCCGCCCGGCCAGACATAGACCGGCGCGCCGCCGCTGGTCACACGCGTGAGCGCGTCCTTGACCGAACGCGTCAGCCGCACCGGATTGTCGGTCACGCCGGCTCGCAGCGAGCCTCCCGCGCCTGCCATAAACAGCACCGTACACAGCGCCGGCTCGCAATTCTCCTTGATGCGCTCGACCGAAAGCTTCAGATCCGGCGGTATGTCCTTCTCGATTGGCCGCAGCGCCTCATCCAGCACGTAGTAGCCGGCATGCTCGCCGGTGGTCGAGACCATCAGCATGGTCAGGCCCGGCCGCGCCTCCTTGGGATCGAACGGGCCCAAGATCGACAGCGGATTGGAAATGTTGGTGCCGCCCCAGCCCGTGCCGGGATCGGCAACCTGGAAATAGCGGCCCGGCGTCGAGCGGCGCCCTTTCATCTTGATGCCGGTGTCGGCGATGTCGAGCAGCTTGCCGGCCTGATGCTCCGAGAGCACGCCAGTGATGTGATCGTCGACCACGACGACCTCGTCAACCTTGCCGTGCCATTGCTTGGCGAACATGCCGATGGTCGCCGAACCGCAGCCGACCCGCATGCGCTCTTCCGCGGTGCCGTTGACGACAGGCGGACGGCCGGCCTGGACGACGACGGTGGCACCGCCATCGATTGTGAGCTCGACCGCCTTGCAATTCGAGAGATCCATCAGCGTATCGCAGGTGACGCGCCCCTCCTTCTTCGATCCGCCAGTCAGATGATGCACGCCGCCGAGCGAGAGCATCTGCGAACCATATTCGCTGGTCGTGACATGGCCGACCGCTTCGCCCTGCGCGCGCACCGTCGCAGTCTCCGGCCCCAGATAGCGGTCGGTATCGATCTTCACCTTGACGCCGCAGTACGAAAAGATGCCCTCGGTCACGACCGTGACCATGTCGACGCCGTCGATCTCGGAGGAGACGATGAACGGCGCGGGCTTGTAGTCGGGATAGGTCGTGCCGGCGCCGATCGCAGTGACGACGATGTCGCCCTGGTGCACGATCTTGCCATCCCAATCGCCACTGACCTGAAACGGCACGACGCGGCCGCCATGCGACACGGTGCGCTCCAACACGATGTGGGGATCGACGCGCACGAGCTTCCCATCATGATTGGCGTAGCGGTCGCAGGCACCGGCCGCACCCGACCTGATGTAGCACATCACCGGACAGGCATCGCAACGGATCTTGTCGCCACTCGCGGCCATCGTCGCGTCAGTCACCATTCACAGGCCTTGGACTGTCTGCACTTTGATCGCTTGCCTGGATCGTTCGTGTACAAATGATGTTGCGCGCCAATCAGAACCCTGTCAAGCGGTGTGGCTGCTGAATAATATCCCAGCCTGCCTCGCCGGCTGTTCATAAACCGGGCATCGCCTTGCGGCGTGGCATGGGGGGTGCTTGCACGTTTGTACGCAAACGGTAGTCTTTCGCGCGGATTGCATGGCGACAGTCGGGGCAAAACCAGGGATGACGCAGGGAACGATCCGCCTGACCGTGAATGGCAGGATGCATGACGTTGTTGCCGCTCCCGACACTCCGCTGCTCTATGTGCTGCGCAACGATCTCGAACTCAATGGCCCGAAATACGGCTGCGGCCTCGGCGAATGCGGCACCTGCACGGTGCTGATCGACGGCGCCGCCGCGCGGTCGTGCGTGATCCCGATCGAAGGCTGCGTCGGGCGCGGGATTACAACGCTGGAAGGCCTGGGGACGCGCGCAGCTCCCGATCCCGTGCAGGCTGCTTTCATCGAGGAGCAGGCCGCGCAATGCGGCTATTGCCTCAACGGCATGATCATGACGACCAAGGCGCTGCTGAACGCCAATCCTCATCCAAGCGAGGCCGATGTGCTGGAAGCGCTGCGCTACAATCTCTGCCGCTGCGGCGCGCATGTCGAAATCCTTCGCGCCGCGCTGCGCGCGGCCGGTCATCTCGTCGAGGCGCGCGACTGATGGCTTCGGGGACCTTGACCGTTGTCCGCCCGGCCGGCGACGCAGCAGGCAATTTCGAAACCTTCATCAGAATCACAGCCGATGGCGCGGTAACCGCGTTCAACGGCCATGTCGATCTCGGCACCGGGATTCGCACCGCGCTCGGGCAGATCGTCGCCGAAGAGCTCGACGTCTCCTTTGCCCGCGTCGTGGTCGTGCTCGGCGATACATCCCTGGTGCCCAACCAGGGCGCAACGATTGCGAGCGAAACCATCCAGATCACTGCCGTTCCCCTGCGCAAGGCCGCGGCACAGGCCCGGCAGTTCCTGGTTTCGCGCGCCGCCGAGCGACTCGAAATCGAACTCGCGGAGCTGTCGATCGAAGATGGATTGGTGCGCGGCAAGGACAACCGCAGCATTTCCTACGGTGAATTGATCGGCGATGACACGATCCGCCTGGAACTCGCCGACGATGCTCCGGTCAAGGCGGTAGGCAGCTATTCGATCGTCGGGCAGTCGGTGCCGCGCGTCGATTTGCCGGCAAAGGCAACCGGCGAACTGGTCTATGTGCACGACGTCCGCGTGCCCGGCATGCTGCACGGCCGCGTGGTGCGCCCGCCCTATGCCGGCGTCGATGCGGGGCCCTTTGTCGGCACGAGCCTGATCGCGGTGGATGAAGCTTCGGTGCGGGACATTCCAGGCCTGGTTGCGGTCGTCCGCGTCGGCGACTTCGTCGGCGTCGTGGCCGAACGCGAAGAGAACGCGATCAAGGCGGCAAGCAAGCTCAGGCTGAGCTGGAAGCCGACACCGACGCTGCCCGATTTGAAAGACATCGAAACGGCGCTGCGCGCCCATCCGAGCCGGCCGCGAACCCTGATCGAGAAGGGCAACGTCGATGCCGCCATCGCCGCCGCCGCAAAACCGATGCGGCGGACTTATGCCTGGCCCTACCAGCTCCACGGCTCGATCGGCCCGTCATGCGCGGTTGCGGATTATCGCGACGGCCACACCAAGGTCTGGTCGGGCACGCAAAACCCGCACGTGCTGCGGGCCGATCTCGCGCTGCTGGTCGAGCGGCCGGAAACCGAGATCGAGGTGATCCGGCTGGAGGCCGCGGGCTGCTACGGTCGCAACTGCGCCGACGACGTCACCGCGGATGCGCTGTTGTTGTCGCGCGCCGTCGGCCGACCCGTGCGGGTGCAATTGACGCGCGAGCAGGAGCACGCCTGGGAGCCGAAGGGAACTGCGCAACTGATGGACGTTGGCGGCGGGCTGAACGCCGACGGCTCGGTTGCCGCTTACGATTTCGCCACGCGCTATCCCTCGAATGCCGCACCGACGCTCGCGCTGCTGCTCACCGGGCGGATCGCGCCCGTGCCCGAAATATCCGAGATGGGCGACCGCACCGCGATCCCGCCTTACGACTATGAAAACATGCGCGTGGTCGCCAACGACATGCCGCCGATCGTACGCGCTTCCTGGCTGCGCGGGGTGTCGGCACTGCCGAACACCTTTGCGCATGAATCCTATATCGACGAGCTCGCGTCCGAGGCCGGCGTCGATCCGATCGAATGCCGGCTGCGCTATCTGAAGGACAAGCGCGCGACCGACCTCGTCAACGCCGTGGCCGAACGCGCCGGCTGGAAGCCGCGACCGACCCGGCAGGAGAAGGACGGCAACGTCGTCAGTGGACGCGGCTTCGCCTATGCGCTCTATGTGCACAGCAAATTTCCCGGCTATGGCGCCGCCTGGTCGGCCTGGATCGCCGATGTCGCCGTCAACAAGACGACCGGCGACGTCAGTGTCACCCGCGTCGTCGCAGGCCAGGATTCCGGTCTGGTGATCAATCCGGACGGGGTACGCCATCAGATCGAGGGCAACGTCATTCAATCGACCAGCCGCGCGCTGATGGAGGAGGTTGCGTTCGATCGGACCTCGGTCGCAACTCGCGAATGGGGCGCATATCCCATCATGCGCTTTCCGGACCTGCCAAAGATCGACGTGTTGATGCTGCCGCGGCAGGACCAACCGCCGCTCGGCGTCGGCGAGTCTGCATCGGTTCCGAGCGCGGCGGCGATTGCGAATGCAATCTTCGATGCGACCGGCGTGCGCTTCAGGGAACCGCCATTCACGCCCGAACGCATCTTGAAGGGATTGCGCGGCGAACAGCCAGCCATGCCAGGCGCTTTGCCCTCGCCTGCCCCGTCGCCGGCGCCCGAAAGCTTAAGCCCCTTTGCCGGGCGGCGCGGCATCTTCACAGGCATCGCGGCGCTGTTTGCGGCTGCTATCGGCATCGGAGCTGCGGTCTTGCCGTGGCGTTCGATCGCGCCGATTGCGCGGCCCGACGCATCGGTCTTTTCCGCTGCGACGATTGCGCGCGGCGCCGAGCTCGCAGCGCTTGGCAATTGCGCGGTCTGCCACACCAGCGCCGTCGGCGCGGTCAATGCCGGCGGGCGCGCGCTGGAAACGCCCTTCGGCATTATCCACGCGACCAACATCACGCCTGACGTCGAGACCGGGATCGGCGCGTGGTCTTATCCTGCCTTCGAGCGTGCGATGCGCGAAGGCGTTCATCGCGACGGACGACACCTCTATCCGGCATTTCCTTACACGCATTTTGCTCGAGCGACCGACGCCGACCTGCAGGCGCTCTACGCCTATCTGATGACGCAGGCGCCTGTGCGCGCAGTTGCGCCGGCAAACGAGCTCGGTTTTCCGTTCAGTCTTCGCCCGCTGCTCGCGGGGTGGAACGCGCTGTTCCATCGGACAGATACACTCACGCCCGACCCGACCAGGTCAGAGGCATGGAATCGCGGCGCCTATCTGGTCGAAGGCCTTGGTCATTGCAGTGCCTGCCATTCGCCGCGCAATGCGTTCGGCGCGGAGAAGGCGAACGCTTATCTTGCGGGCGGCGTTGCGGAAGGCTGGGAGGCCCCGCCGCTGACGTCGCTGTCTTCGGCTCCGATCCCCTGGAGCGAGGACGACCTCTACGCCTACTTGCGGACTGGCGAGTCCCGCTTCCACGGCGTGGCTGCGGGCCCGATGGCACCGATCGTGAAAGAGCTGGCATCGCTTCCCGACCGGGACATCCGCGCGATGGCGGTCTACCTTGCTTCCTTCAACGCAAAGATCGACTTGGCGGCACAACAGGCGCTCGCGACGCAACTCGAGGCGAGCACACGCGCTACCGTCGCCTCATCCACCGGCGCGCGCCTCTATCAAGGCGCGTGCGCTGTGTGCCATGAGGTCGGCGGGCTACCGCTGTTCGGCAGCCGGCCGTCGCTGTCGCTGAACAGCAATTTGCATTCTGGCCGGCCCGACAATCTGATCCAGGTCATCCTGCACGGCATTGCAAAACCGTCGTTCAGCGATCTCGGTTATATGCCGGCCTTCAGGGACAGCATGAACGACGCGCAAATCGCCGAGCTCGTCGCCTATCTGCGCCGGCAATTCGCCCCCGGCAAGCCGGCCTGGACGGACGTTCCGTCCACCATCGGCCGGATCAGGCAATCATTGGTTGTGCCTTGATGGCGGTCTCCAGTCCGGCGCGAAACTGGTGTAGAAATGGCGTGCCTTTCGTGGTCAACCCAAGAAGGAATTGACGCCATGGCATTCACCCTTTCAAGCGACAGTTTTCGTGACGGGGACTACCTGCCTTCGCTCCATATCCTTTCCAAGGAGTTCGGCTTCGGGTGTGACGGTGGCAACACGTCGCCCCATTTGAAATGGTCGGGCGCGCCGAGTGAGACCAAGAGCTTTGCCGTCCACTGTCATGACCCGGATGCGCCGACAGGCAGCGGATTCTGGCACTGGGTCGTGGTCAACATCCCTGCCAATGTCAGCGAACTTCCGCTCGATGCCGGCAATCCCGCGTCCGGCAAGCTGCCGATCGGCGCGCTGCAGACCCGAACGGATTTCGGCAGGCCCGGTTACGGCGGCCCCTGCCCGCCTCCGGGCCATCCCCATCGTTACATCTTCACGGTGTTTGCGGTATCCAAAGAGCTTTCGGTCACAGCCGACACCTCGGCGGCGTCGATCGGATTCGATCTCTACTTCAACACACTGGCCAAGGCGACGTTGATGGGTCTGGTCAGGCGCTAGGAACGGAAAATCATATGCGAAGAGATGGCGTCCACCTCGTCGATCACCCGCTGGTTCAGCACAAGCTCTCGCTCATGCGCGAGAAGGATCGCTCGATCAAGGGCTTCCGCGAGCTTCTCAACGAGATCGGGATGCTGCTCGGCTACGAGGTCACGCGCGATCTGCCGATCGAGCTCGTCGACATCGAGACGCCGCTGGAGCCCATGAAGGCGCCGAAGATCGCGGGCAAGAAGATCACCTTCGCGCCGATTCTCCGCGCCGGCGTCGGCTTCCTCGACGGCATGCTCGCGCTCGTCCCGTCGGCGCGGGTTGCCCATATCGGTCTCTATCGCAACCCGCAGACCCTGGAGGCCGTCGAATATTACTTCAAGGCTCCGCAGGATTTGCCCGATCGGACGGTGATCCTGATGGATCCGATGCTTGCGACCGGAAACTCGGCTTGCGCCGGGGCCTCGCTCCTGAAGTCGCGCGGTGCGCGCGACATCCGCTTCGTCTGCCTGCTCGCCGCGCCCGAAGGCATCGAGCATTTCCGGGCCGAGCATCCCGACGTGCCGATCTGGACGGCCGCGGTCGACGACCGCCTGAACGATCACGGCTATATCCTGCCAGGCCTCGGCGATGCCGGGGACAGGATGTTCGGCACGAAATGAACGGTCCTACCTCCCGGCCCAGTGCACGAAGCGCCGTTCGATCAGGAGGAACAACAGGTTCAGCGCGTAGCCGAGCGCACCGGCGGCAAAAATCGCCGCATACATGCCGGGCATGTCGAACAACTGCTGCGCCTCGAACACGCGCTGGCCGAGCCCGTCGGTCGAGCCGATGAACATCTCGGCGACCACGATGATGACCAGTGCGAGAGATACGCCGTTGCGCAGGCCCACAAAGGTTTGCGGCAGCGACTCCTTCAACATGACGTCGAACAGCACGCGAGAGCGCGAGGCGCCCATCACCTTGGCGGCGAGCAGGCGCGTCTTGCGCGCATTCATGACGCCATAGGCGACGTTGAACAGGATCACTAGCGCCGCGCCGAACGCCGCGACCGATATCTTGGTGCGGTCGCCGACGCCGAACAGCACGAGGAAGAGCGGAAACATTGCGGATGCCGGCGTCGAGCGGAAGAAATCGATCAAGAACTCCACCGAGCGATAGACCTTTTCCGACGATCCGAGCAGGATGCCGAGGGGGATCGCGATCACGGCGGCGATCGCCGTCGACGAGATGGTTCGCACCACCGTCTTGACGAAGTCGGCCCCGAGCTTGCCGCCGATCATGCCCTGCCACAGCGTGCGGAAGGTCGATTGCGGCGATGGCAGCAGCACGGGATCGACCAGCCGGAACGAATTGACCATCGTCCAGACCGCCAGGAGAATCGCAATGCCGATCAGCGGCAGGAAGGCCCTGGGCTTGATCATCCGCGCTGCACCTCGCGCTGAAACAGTTTCAGGCAATGCGCCTTCGTGGCGATGAAGGAAGGCTCCGTCATGGTCCTGTCGGTGCGCGGCCGCGGTGCATCGAAAGGCACGAACTCGACGACACGCGCCGGGTGGCGCGACAGCAGCAATACGTAGTCGGACAGATACACCGCTTCCTCGAGATCGTGCGACACCAGGACCGTGGTCGTTCCGGTTTCGAGAAAGATTCGCTGCAGCTGCTCGCGCATGAACAGCGTCATCTCATAATCCAGCGCCGAGAACGGCTCGTCGAGGAACAGGATTTCCGGCTCGACGATCAGCGCACGCATGATCGAGACGAGCTGCTGCTGGCCGCCGGACAAATGATAGGGATAGAGCGAAAGATCGATCTTGACCCCGAGATGGCCGACCAGTTCTTCGACGCGGCTGTTGCGCTCGGCCAGGGGCACGCCCATCAGCTTCAGGGGATAGGCGATGTTGTCGAATGCGCGCAGCCACGGAAACAGCGCCTCGCGATAATTCTGGAAGACGTAGCCGAACTTGATGCCGCTTAACGGACGTCCGTCGAACAGCACCTCGCCCGCGTCCGGCGGGACGAGGCCCGCGATCATGTTGATCAGCGTGCTCTTGCCGCAGCCGTTCGGCCCGAAAACCGAGATCAGCTTGCCACGGGGGATATCGAGGTCGAAGCGGTCGTAGATCGTGGCGTCGGTGTAGTGCTTGGACAGGCCGCGGATTGTGACGTGCGGAGCGGTCCGGTGCGACTCGTCGAAGGCACTCCCCGGTACGGTTGCAACGTTGCCCCTCGGGCTGCTCACGCGTGCCCCTCAAAACTTCTGCAGGACTTTCGTGACGTCGAGCTTTTCCGGCACCACGCCGATCGAGTTGCCGAAATCCGCAAGCGCCTGCAGGTCGGCGATCTGCTCCTTCGTCATGTCGCCCGCCATCACGTAGCCCAGCATCGACACCATGTCGACCACGCTCTCGGGCGTGAACGTATTGTTGGCGAGATATTTGCGCGCTTCATCCGGGTTCTTGTTGATGAAGGCAATGGCCTTGGCCCAGGCCGCCGCAAAGCGTTTTGCCACGTCCGGCCGCTTCTCGATGAAATCGGACGTCATGGCGCAGCCGGCGGCATAGGCGTCGGCCTTCTCGTGACCGAGAATGTATTTCGAGATCACGCCGGCCTCGATCGAGCGGGCGACGCCGGCCTTGATCATCATCGACGCGTTCGGCTCGAGCGTGTAGCCGCCGTCGAACGTGCCGGCCGTCATGGCGTTGACGTGCTGACCCATGTCGAGCTGGTCGATGGTGTAGTCGCCATCCTTCAATCCGTTCTTGGCAAGGATCGCCTTTGCAGTGTTGAGATTGGCTGGCCCCGGCGCTGACATCAGCTTGGCGCCTTTCAGGTCCGCGATGGAATTAGCCGGAAAGTCCTTGCGGACGACGAACTGCTCCATCTTCCAGACCTTGGTCTGGCTGTTGAGCGCGATGTATTTGGCGACGCCGGGTTTCTTGACGTCGGCGTTGAGCCCCTCCAGCGTGACCAGCACCGCCGAGACCTCGATCTGGTTCGTCATCATCGCTGCGACGTTGGGCGGCCCGCCCATCAGCCTGGTCATCTCGGGCTCAATGTCCTGTTCCTTGAAAAAACCCTTCTCCAGCGCGACGAAATAGGGCAGTGACGAACTCACCGGGAACAGGCCGACCGATACCTTGTCGGCTGCAAATGTCGACCCGGGCCGTATCGCAAGCGCAAGCATCAGCGCCGCGGCAGCGGCTTTCACCATCAACTTCATGTCGAATTTCCTCTGGATAATCTTTTCAGGAATGAGCAAAAACCATGCCGGGCCTGCTCAAGTTATGAACCTGACACCCAGCACTTTGCCGCGACGCCAGATGGCCTCGCATCTCTGTCGTTTGTCGGCATTTTGAAAGAACGCGAGTTCGAAGCGATCGGGAATTCCAGAGGAGTCGGCAACCACGAGCTTCGCCCCGGCAGGCGAGGCGTCGAGGATGGAGCATTCCCTTTCGGCCCGACCGTTGACCACGATCCAGGCGGTCGGCAGCGGCGGCATCTGCTCCGGGCGTTTGGCCATTTTCAAGGTAAAGAGGGCGGGACTGAAAGTCCCGCCCCTCGTGTCCGAAGTCTACTTCTTCATCGCTTCATAGATCGCGAAGGAATAGGCGCCCTCGGGTTTCTTGGTGATCACGGGATCGGAGCCGCCTGACATCAGCGTCGCAACCGTGCGGTCATAGTCCTTGACATCGAGCTTGCCGTCGGCGTCGCCGAGCAGCTTGCCGACCTCGCCCATCATGCGCTTCTGATCCTTTTCGGTCTTGGCGCCGGTGGTGTCGGCGGCGAGGATGATCTTGACGGCCTCGTCGGGATGGGACTTGGCGTAGTCCCAGCCCTTCATCGAGGCCTTCACGAATTTTGCCATCTTGGCCACAAACGCCGGATCTTTCAGGTTTTTTTCCAGCACATAGAGTCCGTCTTCCAGCGTGGCGACGCCTTCATCCTCGTATTTGAAGACGACAAGCTGGCTCGGCTTGTAGCCGCCGTCTATCACCTGCCAGTATTCGTTGTAGGTCATGGTGGAGACGCAATCGGCCTGCTTCTGCAGAAGCGGGTCGACGTTGAAGCCCTGCTTGATGATCTTGACGCCAGCCGGGGAGCCGTCGGTCTTGAAGTTGAGCTTCGACATCCACGACAGGAACGGATATTCGTTGCCGCCATACCAGACGCCCACGGTCTTGCCCTTGAAATCCGTGGGCTTCTTGATGCCGGTCTCGGCGCGACAGGTGAGCTCGAGCCCCGACTTCTTGAAGGTCTGCGAGATATTGACAAGCGGCACGCCCTTCTCGCGCGAGGCCAGCGCCGACGGCATCCAGTCAACGATCACGTCCGCACCGCCGCCCGCGATCACCTGCGGCGGGGCGACGTCCGGGCCTCCCGCCTTGATCGTCACGTCGAGGCCGGCGTCCTTGTAGAACCCCTTGTCCTTGGCCACGAAGTAGCCGGCGAACTGCGCCTGCGCGACCCATTTGAGCTGAATGGTCACGGGATCGGCGGCCTGCGCGCTCGAGAGCGAAAGCCCGAACGCGAGGCCCGTTGCCAGTGCGAATGTGCGATTCATGGAGAACTCCAAATCCTCAACGGACCTTGCCGAACCTAGGTCCGATACGACGGGTGCCAAAAAGTTGTCGCGCGTTCGGCGAGCGCGACAAATCCGTAGAAAGCCATTCCGGCAAGGGCCGCGAGCGCGATCTCCGCCCAGACCATGTCGATCGCCATGCGGCCCGCCTCGGTGGAGATGCGAAACCCGATCCCTTGCGTCGGGGTCCCGAAAAACTCTGCAACGATCGCGCCAATCAGCGCCAGCGTCGCGTTGATCTTGAGGGCATTGAAGATGAAGGGCAAGGCGGCAGGCAGGTAGAGCTTTGACAGGCTCTGCCGATGGCTTGCCGCATAGGAGCGCATCAGGTCGCGCTCGATGTGGCCGGATGCGGAAAGTCCGGCGATCGCGTTGATCAGCATCGGGAAGAAGGTGACGAGGACGACGACGGCGGCCTTCGACGGCCAATCGAAACCGAACCACATCACCATGATCGGCGCAATACCGACCAATGGCAGGGCCGAGAAGAAGTTTCCGAGGGGCAAGAGGCCGCGGCCCAGGAATTCGAAACGATGCGCGAGGATCGCGACCAGCAGCCCCGCGCCGCAGCCGATCGCATAGCCAATCAGCACGCCGCGAATAAAGGTCTGGGTAAAATCTTCGGCGAGTGTCGGCAGCGAATTGAAGAATCTGGCACCCGCAGCGCTCGGCGAGGGCAACAGCACCGGCGGCACGCCAAAGCCGCGGACGCCGACCTCCCAGAGATAGAACACGGTTGCGCCGAACAAGAGCGGCACGAGCAGGTTCACGATCCGGTGCCGCTCGCCGCGAAGCTCGCGCGCGCTCGCAAGATTCATGACGCAGAGCGCTGCCGACAGCCACGTGGCGATCACGATCATCCAGAATCCGCTACGCGCAGCTCCGGCGACGATCGGGTCTTGCAGCAGGATCAGCGACGCCGCGGCGGAAAGCCCGGTTGCGACAAGGCCAATGATCGTCGCCCGACGATCCGCAAGCCACGCCGCGGCCAGATAAAGGACCACGGCAAATCCGCAGAGTTCGGGGATGACCGGCCGCTCGCGCAACGGCACTGCATTCGGCGCGATCGGCAGCACAAAGGCGAGCAGGATTGCGCCTGCCGCAAGAAGGAGTCCGAGACGAAGCTTGCGCGGCTCCATCAATGCGCCCCCATACTGCGATTGACGGCGCGTTCGACCAGGCCGACGATTGCGATCAGGCCGGAGGCAAGCATGGCTGCAGCGACCAGAGCCGCCCAGATCTGAACCGTCTGGCCGTAATAGGATCCCGACAACAGTCGCGCGCCAATGCCGGCTTCGCCGCCGGTCGGCAATTCCGCGACGATTGCCCCAATCAGCGAAATCGTTATCGCGACTTTCAGGCTTGCGAAGAGGTAGGGCATCGACGCCGGCCAGCGCAGTTTAAGCAGCACCTGACGCGGCGTCGCCGACCATGTCCGCATCAGTTCGACCTGCAGCAGATCGGGCGAGGTGAAGCCCTTCACCATGCCGATTGCTACCGGAAAGAAGCAGAGATAGGCCGAAATGATCGATTTCGGCAGCAGACCGTGCAGACCGAGCGCGCCGAGCACGACAATGAAGATCGGCGCCAGCGCCAATACCGGTACCATCTGCGAACAGATGATCCAGGGCAAAAGGCTGCGTTCCAGCACGCGACTGTGCACGATCATCAGCGCGAGCGCGATACCGAAGAGTGCACCGATGACGAAGCCGAGCATGGTCGCCGACAGCGTCACCAGCGCGTGATAGACGAGGCTGCGCGGCGCGAGCGGCGAATAGCCGAAAACGCCGTCGAGGAACGTTTCGATCACCTGATGCGGCGCCGGCAGCAACGGCCGCTCGGCATCCATCGTCCCTGCGAGCACATCTGCGGTCGTGTACGGCGTCTCTTCGCGTTCAAAGGCGTCGCGGACCAGCGTGTAATTCATGGCGACGGCCGCGACATACCAGATCGCGATCAGCGCAAGAACCATGGTTGCGACCGGAGCGTAGCGCTCGACGAAAACCTGGCGCACATGCGAAAACGGGGCGCGCTGCGGCAGCGCAACCGAGCTACTCGTCATAGGAGTGACCTGCCCGCAAGCCGGTGCGAACGCGTTGGGCGATCTTCAAAAACTCCGGCGTCTCGCGGATTTCCAGCGATCGGTCGGCGGGGAAGTCGCAATCGATGATGTCGATGATGCGGCCCGGCCGCGGCGACATGACAACGATCTTGGTCGACAGGAACACGGCTTCCGGAATCGAATGAGTGACGAACAGGACCGTCTTCCCGGTCGACTTCCACAATTTCAGAAGCTGCTCGTTGAGATGGTCGCGGACGATCTCGTCCAGCGCACCGAACGGCTCGTCCATCAACAACAGCGCGGGATCGAACGACAAGGCGCGCGCGATCGAGACGCGCTGCTGCATGCCGCCCGAAAGCTGCCAGGGAAACTTCCGCTCAAAGCCGGTCAGATTGACCAGGGAGAGATAGTGCGTCGCGCGCTTCTGCTGTTCGGCATCCGAAAAGCCCATGATCTCGAGCGGCAGCTTCAGGTTCTTCTCGATGGTGCGCCAGGGAAACAACGCCGGCGCCTGGAAAACATAGCCGTAGCTGCGCGCCAGCCGCGCCTGCTCCGCGCTCATGCCGTTGACGGAGAGCGAGCCCGAGGTCGGCTGCTGCAGGTCGGCGATGACCCGCAGCATCGTGGTCTTGCCGCAGCCCGACGGACCGATAAAAGAGACGAACTCTCCTTCCGCCACCTGCAGGTTGACATGGGAGAGCGCGTCGACCCGGCCGTCCGCAGTCTCGAAGGTCAATGAGATGTCTTGGGCATCCACCACCAGCCGCTTCGGCGCGGGCTTATTCGACATTACGTCAGCCGTCCTGACCGAAACGGAGGCGTCTTCATCCGAGGGAAGCCCTGTTGTCGGTTCGCTGATAAGTGCAACATTCGGCTTGAGAGATGCCATTTCTGAATTGTGGCAAATGCCGCACGCCGTGGCGCGCCCAATGTTTGCGCACGCCGGCAGAATAATGAGCAGGGATTCGCCGCATTTCAATGCACTTCGCATAGGGATTCTCACGACCGGGCTTTTGACTTGCGTGCAGCGCCGACGGATACTTTTCGCTTGCTGCGTTCGCGAACAGGACGTGAGCACAGTTCCCGAACGCACCTGATGAAGCCTGCTCCGTTCAAATATGTCGCCGTCTCCTCCCTGGAGCAGTCGCTCGCGCTGAAGGCCGAATATGGAGACGACGCGCGGTTTCTGGCCGGCGGCCAGAGCCTGATCCCTGCGATGAATTTTCGCCTGGCACGGCCCGCGGTCCTCATCGACATCAATGGCCTCGCCGAGCTTGCCGGCGTCGACACGTCGAAGGCGGGTGAAATCCGGATCGGCGCGCTGACGCGCTACCGCGCGCTCGAGCGCGACGACGCTTTCCTGAAGGCCTGCCCCCTGTTTGCGGACGCGCTGCCCCATATCGCGCATCCCCAGATCCGCAACCGCGGCACGATCGGCGGCAACCTGTCCCATGCCGATCCCGCCTCCGAGCTCCCGGCGGTCGCAACCGCGATGGGGGCGCGGATGCGGATCCGTTCCTTGCAAGGCGAGAGAGAGGTGGCCGCGGCGGAGTTCTTTGTCGGGCTGCTTACGACCGACATCAAGCCCGACGAGATGCTGGTCGAGATCGCCCTCCCCGCCCCCAAGCCGCGCTCGGGAAGCGCGTTCATGGAAGTCGCGCGCCGCCGCGGCGACTTCGCGCTCGCAGGCGTCGCCGCGACGGTGACGCTGGACGACGGTGGCCGTTGCACCGATCTGCGGCTCGCGCTCTGCGGCGTCGGGGAGACACCGGTTGATGCGACCGCGGCAGCAGTTCCTCTCATTGGGCAAGCCTGCACGGACGACGCGATCGATGCCATTGCAGCCAAGGTGCAGCAGACGATCGATCCATCGGGCAATGTGCATGCGAGCCCCGATTATCAACGCCACATCGCAGGGGTGTTGACGCGACGCGCCATCAAGGCTGCGTATCGACGGATCGCCGATGCAGCCTGAGCAGCACGAGATCGAGCTCATCGTCAACGGCACCTCCTATCGCCGGGCTGTCGAAGGGCGCCTGCTGCTCTCCGATTTTCTCCGCCACGATCTCCTGCTTGCGGGCACCCATGTCGGATGCGAGCACGGCGTCTGCGGCGCCTGCACTGTGCTGCTTGACGGCGCGCCGGTGCGATCGTGCCTGATGCTCGCGGTGCAGGCCAACGGCCATGAGCTCGCAACCGTCGAAGGACTCGCGGCCAATGACGAGCTGCATCCGATCCAGAAGGCGATGCATCAGCATCACGGCCTGCAATGCGGCTACTGCACGCCGGGCATCCTGATGACCATGACCGCCTTCCTGGGGGAAAATCCCGAACCATCGGAAGACGGCGTGCGCGAGGCGCTGTCGGGCAATCTCTGCCGCTGCACCGGTTATCAGAACATCGTCGATGCCATGCTGGATGCGGCAAAGGCCATGAAGACGGCCGCGCCATGACCACGAGGTTTTTCGGCGCACCCGTCAAGCGCAATGAGGACAGGAAACTCCTCACGGGACAGGCGCTGTTCATCGACGATGTCGAGCTACCGGGCATGCTGCACGCCGCCTTCCTGCGCAGCCAGGTCGCCCATGCCCGGATCAAGCGGATTGACGTATCGCGCGCCCGCGCGGTCGCGGGCGTTGTCGCCGTCTACACCGCCGACGACTTCGGCGCCTACTGGCACCCGGGTCCGCTCCTGGTGATGCCGCCGCCCATTGCCGGCATCGTCTTCAACGCACGGACGCAGGTGCCGCTCGCCAGGGACAAGGTACGCCATGTCGGAGAACCGCTCGCCATCGTGATTGCCGAAAGCCGCTACATTGCCGAGGACGCGCTCGACGATATTCTGGTCGATCTGGAAGAGCTGCCTGCCGCGGTCGATCTCGAAGCTGCGCTGCAAGAGGACGCCGCCACTGTCCATGACGATCTCGGCTCCAATGTCGCTTCCCATGTCCGTCAGACCAAGGGCGGCGACTATCGCGGCGCCGCCGCCAGGGCCGCTCTCGTTCTGAAGCGCCGCTTCCGCTACGAGCACGGCATCTCTTCGCCGATCGAAACCCGCGGGGTCGTCGCGCAATGGAATGCACGCGGCGGCCAGATGACGATCTGGGACACGACGCAGGCGCCGGTCTTCATCCGCAACGGGCTTGCGGCGATGCTCGGTCTCGGCGAACGGCAGGTCCGCGTGATCGCGCCTTTTGTCGGCGGCGGCTTCGGGCCGAAGATCATGATGTTCTACCCGGAGGAGGTTACGCTTCCCTGGATCTCGATGCGGCTGAACCGGCCAATCAAATGGATCGAGGATCGGCTGGAGCATTTTTTCGCGACCACGCATGAGCGCGGCCAGATCCACGACGCCGAGATCGCGCTCGATGGGAACGGCCGCATCCTCGGCATCAAGGACGTCTTCCTGCACGACACCGGTGCCTATAATCCGTACGGCCTGACCGTGCCCATCAACAGCCAGTGCACCCTGCTCGGCCCCTATGTGGTGCCGGCCTATGACTCGACCTTCACCTCCGTGTTCACCAACCTGCCGATCGTGACGCCCTATCGCGGCGCCGGCCGCCAGCACGGCGTGTTCGTGATCGAGCGGCTGCTCGACCTCGCCGCACGCGAGCTCAAGATCGATCCCGCTGAAATCCGGCGGCGCAACCTGATCCCGCCGGATGCGTTCCCCTACGAGCAGGAGATCATCTATCAGGATTTTCACCCGCTCTCGTATGACAGCGGCAATTACGAACCCGTGCTCGACAAGGCGCTTGCCGCGATCGGCTACAAAGAGTTCCTCGCGCACGAGCAGCCGAAGCTGCGCGCAGAGGGCCGCTGCGTCGGGATCGGCATGGCCTGCTATGTCGAAGGCACCGGTATCGGGCCCTACGAGGGTGCAAAGGTGCAGGTGCAAGCCAACGGCAAGGTCAGCGTCGTGACCGGCATCGGCACGCAGGGACAGGGGCACTTCACGAGCTTTGCGCAGATCGTTGCCGACCAGCTCGGCGTCGACGTCACCGACGTCGATATCGTTACCGGCGACACCGACCAGTTCTACTGGGGGGCCGGCACCTTTGCCAGCCGCGGCGCGGTCGTGGCCGGCAACGCCATCAGCGCGGCGGCGCAGGCCGTGCGGCAAAAGGCGCTGAAGCTTGCGGCCGACTCCTTCGAATGCGCCGAGGAGGACCTGGTGGTTGCCGACGGCAAGGTATCGATCACCGGAATCCCTGAAAAATTCATCCGGCTCGGCGAGCTCGCGCAACGCGCCAACCCGATGCGCGGCGCGGTCAAGCCGGGGACCGAGCCCGGACTGGAATCGACGCAATATTTCGGCCCGCCGAGCAGCTCGACCGCCAACGGCGTGCATGCCGCGATCGTCGAGGTCGATCCGGAGACGTTCGATCTGAAGATCCTCAAATATGTCGTGGTTCATGATTGCGGCACGGTGATCAATCCGATGATCCTCGAAGGACAAATTCACGGCGGCGTTGCGCAGGGGATCGGCAATGCCTTCTATGAAAAGCTCGCTTTCGACGATCAGGGCCAGCTCCTCAACGCCTCGCTTGCTGACTATCTGTTGCCGACCGCGCTCGAGGTCCCCCGCATGGTGCTCGATCACACTGTGACCCCTTCCCCGCTCAACCCGCTCGGGATCAAGGGCGCCGGCGAAGCCGGTGCGATCCCGGTCGGCCCTGTGATCGCGCAAGCGATCGAGAATTCGCTTGAGCTGAATGGCAAGACCATCGAGCTTCTGGAAATCCCGCTCAGCCCGAGCCGGCTGTTCGAACTCACCAGGGATGGCGGCGCATGAAAACGGCACGCGTCTTCAGACTGTCGATGGACCATCCCGGAGACCTCTCGGAGCTCGAGACGCTGATTTCGAGCGGCACGATCGCCGCCTCCGAGGTGGTCGCCATCATCGGCAAGACCGAAGGCAATGGCGGCGTCAACGATTTTACCCGCGGCTACTTCACCCAGACGCTGATGGCGCTGCTGTCGAAACATCTCGGCAAGCCCGCGCGGCAATTGATCCATGAAATCCCCTGCGTGCTCTCGGGCGGCACCGAAGGCGTGATGAGCCCGCATTACAGCGTGTTCGCGATTCGAGAGGTCGACGCGAGCGCGCGGCAATTTCCATCGGCGCTTGCGATCGGCACCGCCTTCAGTCCGCCGGTTGCGGCCGAAGATGTCGGGCGGCGCGCCCATGTCGAGAGCGTCGCCGCCGCCGTGCGCCGGGCAATCGCCAATGCCGGCATCGACAATCTTTCCGACGTGCATTTCGTGCAGGTCAAATGCCCCTGCGTGACGGTGGCGCGCGCTGCTGCCGCGATCGCCGCCGGCAAGACCCTGCTCACCAATGATCCGAACAAATCCATGGCCCTGGCGCGAGCGGCCGGCGCCTTCGGCGTCGCGCTCGCGCTCGGCGAAATCAAGGCGAGCGATTTCAGCGATGCATCCCTGCTCAGCGATTTCTCCATTCAGTCGCCGCGCGCCAGCATTTCCTCCGGTGTCGAGGTGGAGAGCAACGAGGTCATCGTCCTCGGCAACTCGTCGGCCTGGGCCGGGCCGTTGCGCATCTCGCACCGGCCCATGAGCGACGCGCTCGATATCGGCGGCATCGTCAATGTGCTGGCCGATCTCGACATCAAGGCCAATCCGCAGGTGAGCGCGATGGATGCTGCCCGCATCGCCTGCGTGCTGGTGAAATGCGAGCCCGACCGCCGCGGCAAGGTGCGCGGCAACCGCCACACCATGCTCGACGACACCGACATCAACGCGCAACGCCACATTCGCGGCGCGGTCGCGGGGCTCGTTGCCGGCGTCGTCGGCGACGGCCGCATCTTCGTCTCCGGTGGCGCAGAGCACCAGGGGCCCGATGGCGGCGGGCTGATCGCGGTCATCGCCTCACAGCAACGAGGCGCCTGATGCGAATCCTCATTGTCGGCGCGGGAGTTGCCGGCTGCGTGATGGCACGCAGGCTTGCGCTGCTCGACGGGGTCGAGGTGACCTGCCTCGAACGCGTCGCGCGCGACGATCATTCCGAGGCCGGCACCGGCCTCAATATCGGGCCGAACGCGGTGAAGGCGTTGACGCTGATCGACCCCGCGCTCGCCCAGGGCATCACCGACGCGAGCTTTGTCTGGCGCCATTGGCGCATCTCGCTGACAGACGGCACCGTGCTGTTCGATCTGCCGCTTGATGAGGTCGCCGACGGCCCGGGCTGGCGCATCCGCTGGTCGGAGCTCTATCGCGTGCTGCGCGAGGCCGCCGGTTCCTCCGTGCGCTATGGTTGCGAGATCGCCGAGATCGGCCGCGACGCGGTCGATCCGCGCAAGACCAAAGTGGCTTGGACGCAGGACGGCACGACGCACCGGCTCGATGGCATCGATCTCCTGATCGCTGCCGATGGACGCTACTCCAGCGTGCGGCGAACCTTGTCGGGCGAGGTCGCCGTGCGCCACACCGGGGTTGCGATTTCCCGCGTGCTGGTGCCGGACACCTCGAACGGCCTGATCGACGACTACGAGCAATGGTTCAACGGGCCCAACCGCCTGCTCGCGTTCCGCGTCCCGCCCGATCACATCTACATCGCCTGCGCCTTTCCGATCCCACCCGAGGCGGAGATCGCGCCGCACCAGAAGACGCCCGAGGCGTTGCGCGCGGCCTACACGCCGCCCCATGGCGCTCCCAGCGCGCAGGCGCGCTGGATGATCGACATGGTCTGCGCCAACGTCGCCGAGACGCATTGGGCGCGCATGCAGGAGCACGATATCCTCTACCGCGCAAGCGACTGCAATGTGCTCTATCTCGGCGACGCCGCCCACGGCATGGTGCCGACGCTTGGCCAGGGCGCAACGCAGGCGATCGAGGATGCCGCGAACGCAGCTGACCTGATCGCGCGGCGTTTTGGCGGAAGCCAGCGCGACGTCGCGGGCTGGCTCGCCGAGATCGAGGGCTTGCGCGCGCAACGCATGCGCTTCGTGATGGAATTTTCGCTTGCCGCCACCGACACGATGCTGGCAGGCGCCGATCCGGTCGCCGGCACGAAGCACAAGACCGAAGCACCGTTCCGCGAGCGCCTGAAGGCGCTCTATCGCGACGTCGGATTGAACGCAGGCTAACGAGGAGACCGAGCCATGACCGCAACCGCCGATGCAAGGCAAGCCCAGAGCAAAACGCTGCCGCTTGCCACCGTTCACGGTCTCTATCACATCGCGATCAAGACAGAGAATTTGGCTGCAACACGAAAGTTCTGGACCGACATCATCGGATTGAAGGAATTTGCGCGGCCCGATTTCGGCTATCCCGGCGCCTGGCTCGGCTGCACCCAGCCCGGCGGGCTTGCGATCATTCACGTCTATGCCGGCGGACCTGCGCTTGGACCGGAGGGCAAGGCGCCCGCAGGCATCGCCGCCATCGACCACGTCTCGCTCGCCTGCTCCGGCTATCGCTCCTATGTGTCGCGCTTCAGGCAGGCCGGGCTCGACTTTCGCGAGTTCATCGTGCCCGGCACCTCGCTGTGGCAGCTCTTTGTCTACGACCCGAGCGGCGTGCAGCTCGAGCTCACGTTCGAATCCGGCGGCGAAGGCGAGGAAAAGCCCGACATGTCGCCCGGCCGCAAATATGTCGCGGGATCGAGCTTCTTCGACAAGGCGGCATATCCGAAGCTTGCGTGAGAAGGGCGCGGCCGCGCCGCGCTGATTTCCGATTTGACTTTGTCAAACAGCATGGTTCCTTCGTCATTGCGAGGAGCGCAAGCGACGACCCGTCTACGCTCGCTGCGCTAGGCTACGCCGGGTAGGAGTCCGCCGAAGGGCTCTTGCGCGTAGGCGGAAGCAATCCAGATTCGCTTCGCGGACAGTTCTGGATTGCTTCGCTTCGCTCGCAATGACGGCGGAGAGACGTGACTCAACATTCCCGCGACACGATATGTCCGAGTTTTGCGTCCGCCGTCCCTCGAGAAGCAAGAGGGCGCAGGGAATGCCGGGTGTTGTGCTGCACCCGCAGCCCTGTGTGCGAAGTGAAGAAGCACACAAGCAAGTCACTACAGGTAAAGCCGCAAAACACGACATTCCCTGCGCGATGGTGTTAACGGCTGCTTCGCGCTCTTCCCGGTGTCCGTGACCTCATAGTCACCGTCGCGTGCAAATCATCGTCTTGCACGCTTAGCGCCAGCCCAGGGGCGCCAGAACCACGCGACTTGGCCGTCCGTATCGAGATCGTTACGTCCGACGATCCGACCACGTCCATCGCATCCCGCCCCACGTTCGTGACGACGCGTACGCCCCTCCTGCCAGGGCGGGATGCCATTACGATAATCATAAGTTTCCGTAAAACGGAAGCAAAATCTTTTTTATAAAGGGGCTGGACACGAATTCGCACAATTCACTTGTCGGGCAAATCAGTTTGTCCAAGCCATTGATCCAGTGCATGAACTCGCTCTGCACAGGTGTATTCCACTCCTTGCGAGCGACCCGTCCGAAGCGCTCTTGCGCGAAGGCGCAAGCGAAGCAATCCGGCGCCGCGCTACTGAAGCCTTACGTATCCTTTCTCGCCGCATTGGCCGCGATCGCGGCGGCCGCGGTGCGGTTCTCCACGCCGAGCTTGGCGTAGATCTGCTCCAGATGCTTGTCCACCGTGCGCGGGCTCAAGCCCAGAATCTGCGCGATGTCGCGATTGGTCTTGCCCTTCGCAAGCCATGAGAGCACCTCGCCCTCGCGGGTGGTCAGGCCCAATTCCGCGGTGAAGGCCGCCGGCAGCAAACCTGAGGCGTCCTTGGCGAGCCGCAGCAAGAACTCGCCCGGTCCCGCATTGCCCATGTAGTGCAGCCGAAGCTCGGGATGATCGGGAAACGGCGCCGCCAGCGGCGTCTTCGATCCGGCCCTGCCCTGCTGCGCCTGCTCCAGCCATTGCTGCAACGGGGCAGGCAGCACCAAGCCGTCGCTCCCCGCCGGGCCAAGACTGTCCGACAGGAGTTTCTGCGCCTGCGGCGTTGCCCACATCACCCTGCCGTCGCGGTTGACCGCGAGCAGAAACCGCCCCGACACATCGAGCGCGGCGCGGGCGCTCTGCGTCATGCGCGCGTTGGCCAGATGCACGCGGATCCGCGCCAAAATCTCCTCGATCGCAATCGGCTTGGCGACGTAGTCGACGCCGCCCGCCTCGAGTCCGCGCACGATGTGCTCGGTCTCGGCAAGCCCGGTCATGAAGATCACCGGCACATTGCTCAAGCCCGCCTCGCGCTTCAGCCGACGGCAGGTTTCAAACCCGTCCATGCCGGGCATGACCGCGTCCAGCAGGATAATGTCGGGCGTGATCTGGTCGACGATCCGCATGGCGGCTGCGCCGTCGAGCGCGACCATCACGGTCATGCCCGCGCTATCCAGCGCGTCGGTCAATAGTCGCAACGTCTCCGGGGAATCGTCGACGACCAGCGCAACGTCACGCTTTTTCGGCTCAGTGATCATACGAATGGAGCGTCTTCAGGGTTGCCATATACTGGTCGAGGTCGAAGCGATCGACCAGGCTTCGCATTTGCGACACGAAGTCGGCTTGTTCGGGGCATTCGCTCGCGATCTCGTCCAGCTTGACGCGGATGGCCTTGATGTAGCCGATCTGGCCGAGGCCGATCAGCTCCTCGACGTGCCTGACCGGTGGCCGTGAGGCGGGATCCGGCCGCCAGCGCGGCGCCGCCGCCTGATCGGTATCGTAGGTCCACTCGATCTTCAAAAGCTGCCGGATCGATTCCAGAAGGCGCGGAATGTCGATCGGCTTCATCAGATACCCGTCGTGGAACGGTTGTGCCAGCGGCCGGCCATGCGCCTCCAGCGCGCTCGCCGACACCATCAGGATCCGCGCCTGGTGATGGCCGGTGGCGCGCAAGGCTTCGGCGACCTTCCACCCATCCATGCCCGACATGGAGATGTCGAGCAGGAACAGGTCGGGCCGGCAATGCTGGGCGAGCGCAAGGCATGACTGCCCGTCCGGCGCACTGAGCAGGATGAATCCGAGCGGGGTGAGCACCTCGCGCAAGAGATCGCGCTGAACGGGATCGTCGTCGGTGATCAGGATCGTCTTGCGCGGGCCGCCATAGCCGGACACCGCGGCACTCACCGGCGCGGTACGCGTGGGATTGGTGACCTCCGACAGCAGGATCTTCATCCGGAACGTCGAGCCGGCGCCGACCTTGCTCGTCGCCCTGATGTCACCGCCCATCACGCCGGCAAGCAGCCGGCTGATGGTGAGCCCAAGGCCCGTGCCGGTCTGCGGCTGCGACACGCCGAGCGCGCCGCGCTCGAAGGGTGCGAAGATTCGTTCGAGATCGGCCTCCTGGATGCCGGGGCCGGAGTCCATCACCTCGAATTCCGCAACCGGGCTTCGATAGTGCACGACGAACTGCACACTGCCGGCCTGCGTGAATTTAATGGCGTTGGACAACAGATTGATCAGAATCTGGCGCAGCCGCTTCTCGTCGGTATAGACCACGAGCGGCAGCACTGCCGGCCGCTTGAAGATGAAATCGATACCCTTGGCGGACGCCTGCAGGCGGAACATGCCGAGCAGTTGATCCAGGAATTCGCTAAGGCGGACCTCGTCGCGCGACAGGTACAGCCTGCCCGCCTCGATCTTCGAAATGTCCAGGATGCCGTCGATCAGCCCGGAGAGATGATCGGCGCTGCGACGAACCACGCGCACCTGATCGAGCGGCTTGGCCTGCAGGCTCGGATCCTGCTCCAGAAGCTGGGCGTAGCCGGAGATCGCGTTCAACGGCGAGCGCAGCTCGTGGCTTAGGCCCACCACATAGCGGCTCTTGGCCAGGTTTGCGGACTCGGCGACCTCCTTGGCGCGCTGCAGCTCGGCATCGGTGCGCTTGTGCGCCTCGATCTCCTGGATCAGGAGCGCGGTCTGCCGTCTCGTCTCCGCTTCCGCGGCCCGCCGGCTTTGTTGCGCGAGCACGAACAGCCAGGCCACCACGCCGATGATGATGGTGAGCGCAAAGAACACCTTCCACAGCACGTCGGCGACGAGAAGCTTGTCGGCGGGCTCGCCCGACGAGGTCTGCAGGTAGATCAGCCCGAGCGTCAGCGCAACGAGGCCCGCAGAGACTGCAAACACCCCGAGATAATGACCGACCTGCGAATTGATCTTGGCGTAGATTCGTTGCGGCAGGATTTTTCCGAGGGTCTCGGCTACCTGCGCCTGCGCCCGCGCATGCGGCTTGCAGAGGTCGTGACAGCGCGCATCCAGTGAGCAGCACAGCGAGCAGATCGGGCCCGCATAGGCAGGGCATGAGGTCGTGTCTTCCGGCTCGAAATGATGCTCGCAGATGCAGCACTGGATCGCCTCGACGGCCTGCCAGTTCGTCTTCGGCTCACGGGCGATGTAATATTTGCCGCCGGTCAGCCAGGCGATGATCGGCGCGGTGACGACGGCAGCCGCCAGCGCCACAAAGGCCGACAGCGCCTTCGCCGTCGGACCGAACAGGCCGTAGAACGCGGTGATCGAGACGATCGTCGCAATCGTCATCGCGCCGACGCCGACCGGATTGATGTCGTAGAGATGCGCGCGCTTGAACTCCATGTGCCGCGGGCGCAAGCCGAGCGGCCGGTTGATGACGAGATCGGCGACCAGCGCGCCGACCCATGCGATCGCGACATTGGAATAGAGCGCGAGCGTCTGCTCCAGCGCCTTGTAGACGCCGATCTCCATCAGAAGCAGGGCCACCAGCACGTTGAACACCAGCCAGACCACGCGGCCGGGATGGCTGTGCGTGAGCCGCGAGAAAAAGTTCGACCAGGCGATCGAGCCGGCATAGGCATTGGTGACGTTGATCTTGAGCTGGGACAGAATCACGAAGGTGCCGGTCAGCGCCAGCGCCAGATGCGGCTCCGACAGCACGTAGCGAAACGCCTCCAGATACATGCTGGCGGGCTCTGCGGCATGCTCGGTGGACACACCGTGGCTCAAGGCAAAGTAAGCCAGGAACGACCCCGCCAGGAGCTTGAGCGCGCCAAGGATGATCCAGCCGGGACCGGCGCTAATCAGCGCGATCCACCACGCCTTTTTCGAGGTGCGGCGGTCGCGCGGCAGGAAGCGCAGGAAGTCGACCTGCTCGCCGATCTGCGCCACCAGCGAGAACACGACCGAGGCCGCCGTGCCGAACAACAAGAGATCGAGATGGCCGTCGGGCGCCCCATGTTCGCCCGCGAACGTCCGCCACTCGGCAAAGGAATGCGGATTGGCCCAGGCGATTGCCGCAAAGGGCAGGATGTGCAGCACGATCCAGGCCGGCTGCGTCCACAATTGGAAGCGGCTGATCAGCGTGATGCCGTGCGTCACCAGCGGGATGATCACGACCGCGCTGACGAGATAGCCGACCGGGCGCGGGATGCCGAAGCACATCTCGAGCGCGGAGGCGAGAATGACGGCCTCGATCGCAAAGAAGATAAAGGTGAAGGAGGCATAGATCAGCGAGGTGATGGTCGAGCCGATATAGCCAAAGCCCGCCCCGCGCGTCAGAAGATCGATATCGGTGCCGCATCTGGCGGCGTGATAGGCAATCGGCAGCCCGCAGCCGAAGATGATGACGCTGACGACCAGGATCGCGGCCGTGGCATTGGTGACGCCGTAGTTCAGCGTGATGGTGCCGCCGATCGCTTCAAGCGCGAGAAAGGAAATGGCGCCCAGCGCAGTGTTGGCAACGCGGGCGGCGGACCAGCGGCGCGCGCTCTTTGCGGTGAAGCGCAGCGCGTAATCCTCCAGCGTCTGGTTGGCAACCCATTGATTATATTGGCGCCTGACGCGGTCTATCCGCTGCCGACCTGCCACCTGCCATAAACTCCTGACGCGAAGGATCGCTTCGCCTTCGCAAGTCCCGTACCAAAACCTACGTCGCTATTTTGCGGTGCAATATACGTGATCCTGCGTATCTGTGCAGCGCACAAATTTAGGCAATCCTCGCCTGACCAAAGCCATGTCCTCGAACCAAATGGGGTGCTCATGTCAGACGAAATCAAGCGAGGCCTAAAATCTCCGTTCCGCCGCAAGCTGTTGCAGGGAATGGTCGCTTTGCCGGCCATCTCGATGCTGCCCCGCGCCTCCTTTGCGGATGTGCCCGCAACGTCCGCTGTCAACACCACGGGCCTCGCGGTCACCGACACCGAGGTGACGGTCGGCATCCTCCATTCCGTAACCGGCACCATGGCGATCTCGGAGACGGGTTCGGTGGAAGCCGAAAAGCTCGCCATCGAGCAGATCAACGCGCAAGGCGGCGTGCTCGGACGCAAGATCAAGTTCATCCAGGAGGACGGTGCCTCGGACTGGCCGACCTTCGCCGAGAAGGCAAAGAAGCTCCTGGTCAACGATAAATGCGCCTCGGTGATGGGCTGCTGGACCTCGGCCTCGCGCAAGGCCGTGCTGCCGGTGTTCGAGCAATATAACGGCATGCTCTACTACCCGACCTTCTATGAGGGCCTCGAGCAGTCCAAGAACGTCATCTATACCGGCCAGGAGGCAACCCAGCAGATCATCGCTGGCCTCGACTGGGTCAACAAGACCAAGGGCGCCAAGACGTTCTATCTGCTCGGCTCCGACTACATCTGGCCGCGCACCTCCAACAAGATCGCGCGCAAGCACATCGAGGGCCATCTGAAGGAGGCGAAGGTCGTGGGCGAGGAATATTTCCCGCTCGGCTCGACCCAGTTCAACTCGGTCATCAACAAGATCAAATTGACAAAGCCCGACGTCATCTACGCCATCATCGTGGGCGGCTCGAACGTCGCGTTCTACAAGCAATTGAAGGCGGCCGGCATCGATCTTTCCAAGCAGACGCTGCTCACGATCTCCGTGACCGAAGACGAGATCGATGGGATCGGCGGTGAAAACATTGCGGGCGCCTATGCTTGCATGAAGTACTTCCAGTCGCTCGATAACCCGAACAACAAGGCCTTCGTGCCCGCATTCAAGAAGATGTGGGGCGAGAAGACCGTGATCGGCGACGTGACCCAGGCCGCCTATCTCGGCCCGTGGCTCTGGAAGCTGACCGTCGAGAAGGCGCAGAGCTTCGACATCGACAAGATCGCGGCCGCCTCCCCCGGCGTCGAGTTCAAGGGGGCGCCGGAGGGTTACGTCCGCATCCACGAGAACCATCATCTGTGGTCGAAGACGCGCGTCGGCCGCGCCAAGGCAGACGGCCAGTACGAGCTGATCTACGAGACCGCCGACCTGGTCGAGCCCGATCCGTTCCCGAAGGGCTACCAGTAAACCGTTGCCTGACCTCACAAAACATTCCGGCGCGGACTTCCTGCCCGCGCCCGCCAAACCCGCGCCAGCGCGATCCGTTTGCGGCGCGGGCCGGTTTCGCAACGGAGAACAGATCGATGTTCGGTGACTATTCGCTCGGCGATCTCGGCGCCATTCTCGCAATGCAGGGCTTTGCCGGCCTGATCCTGTTCTCCGTCTACGTGCTGATGGCGCTGGGGCTCGCCATCATCTTTGGCCAGATGGGCGTCATCAACATGGCCCATGGCGAGTTCATGATCCTGGGGGCCTACGTTACCTGGATGACGTCGAACGCGTTTCAGCAATACCTGCCCTCGCTGTTTCCCGGCTACTTCTTCGTTGCGATGACTTTGGCGTTCATCGCGTCAGGTTCGCTCGGGATGCTGGTCGAGTGGACGCTGATCAGGCACCTCTACAAGCGCCCGCTCGATACGCTGCTGGCGACCTGGGGTCTGAGCCTGATCCTGCAGCAGGCCTACCGCTCCGTGTTCGGCGCGCGCGAGGTCGGCGTCGAACTGCCCGACTGGATGATGGGCTCATGGCAAGCCACAGACTCCATCCAGATCCCGATCAACGGCATGTTCGTGATGGGGCTGACGATCCTGATCACGATCGTGGTCGCCTATGTGCTGTTCTGGTCGCAATGGGGCAAGCAGGTGCGCGCGGTGGTGCAGAACCGCGTGATGGCGGGTGCCGTCGGCATCAATACCGAGAAGGTCGACCGCCTCACCTTTGGCCTCGGCTGCGGGATTGCGGGGATCGCCGGCAGCGCTTTCACCATGATCGGCTCGACCGGCCCGACCGCGGGCCAGCTCTACATCGTCGACACCTTCCTCGTCGTGGTGTTCGGCGGCGCGGCCTCGCTGCTCGGTACCATCGCATCCGCCTTCTCGATCTCGCAGACGCAATCGACGCTGGAATTCTTCATGTCGGGCTCGATGGCCAAGGTCATCACGCTCCTCACCATCGTCGCCATCCTGATGATGCGGCCGCAGGGCCTGTTTGCCCTGAAAGTCCGCAAATAAGAACAAGAAGGCTGCCATGATCATCAACTCGCGCTTTTTCAACCGCTCCGAACTGGTCGGCTTCATCTCGCTGCTCGTGCTGCTCCTCATTATCCTGCCGCTGACGCTCGACATCTTCCGCCTCAACCTGGTCGCCAAATATCTCACCTACGCCTTTGTCGGGATCGGTCTCGTGCTGTGCTGGGGCTATGGCGGCATCCTGAGCCTCGGCCAAGGGATGTTTTTCGGCCTCGGCGGTTACTGCATGGCGATGTTCCTCAAGCTCGAGGCCTCCAGCGTCGCCAACACGAAGATCCAGTCGACGCCCGGCATTCCCGACTTCATGGACTGGAATCAGCTGACTGCGCTGCCGTTCTTCTGGAAACCGTTCCACAGCTTTCCCTTCACGCTGGCTGCAATCATCCTGGTGCCCAGCGTCTTTGCCTTCATCATCGGTGCCGCGATGTTCAAGCGCCGGGTCGGCGGCGTCTATTTCGCGATCATCACCCAGGCGATCGCCGCGATAGCGACCATCCTGATCGTCGGCCAGCAGGGCTATAGCGGCGGCATCAACGGCATCACCGATTTGCGCACGCTCCACGGCTGGGACATCCGCACCGATCACGCCAAATACATTCTGTATTTCGTCGAGGTCGTGCTGCTGTTCGGCTGCATCCTGGCGGCGCAGTTCATTCGCCTGACAAAGCTCGGCCGCATCCTGGTTGCGATGCGCGAGCAGGAGGACCGCGTGCGGTTCTCCGGCTACAGCGTCGCCAATTTCAAGATCTTCGCGTTCTGCGCGGCGGCGATCTTTGCGGCGATCGGCGGCGCGATGTTCACGCTCGAAGTCGGCTTCATGTCGCCGTCCTTTGTCGGCATCGTGCCGTCGATCGAAATGGTGATCTACACCGCCGTCGGCGGCCGCACCTCGATCTTCGGCGCGGTGTACGGCTCGCTGCTGGTCAACTTCGCCAAGACGAGCCTGTCGGAATCCTTCCCCCAGCTCTGGCTGTTCGGTCTCGGCGCGCTGTTCATCGCAGTCGTGCTCGCCTTCCCCGACGGGCTTGCCGGCATCTGGGCCGACCATGTGCAGCCGCGCATCGACCGCTTCTGGGCGCAGCGGAAATCCGCCTGGGGCGGCTCCTCCGTCGCCGACGGCGCGCCGGCGGAATGAGGAGGACATCATGCTCGTCGGCCATCAGCCCAAGGATTTCCTGCTCGCCGTCAGCGGCCTCACCGTCTCCTTCGACGGCTTCAAGGCGGTCAACGACCTGTCCCTCTACGTCGAGGAGAACGAGATCCGCGTCATCATCGGCCCCAACGGCGCCGGCAAGACCACCGTGCTCGACCTGATCTGCGGCAAGACCAAAGCCACATCCGGCTCGATCCAGTTCCGCGGCAAGGAGCTGACAAAGCTGCGCGAGAACGAGATCGTGCAGACCGGGGTGGGGCGGAAATTCCAGACACCGTCGATCTTCGACGATCTCACGGTGTTCGAGAATCTGGAAATTTCCTTTCCGCGCGGACGCACGGTGTTCGGCTCCCTCACCTTCCAGCGCGACACCGCCGTGAAGGAACGGGTCGAGGAAATAGCCGAGATGATCTTTCTGAAGGATCGTCTCGACACTTATGCAGGCCTGCTCAGCCATGGCCAGAAGCAATGGCTGGAGATCGGCATGCTGCTGATCCAGAACCCGGACCTGTTGATGCTGGACGAGCCGGTCGCCGGCATGAGCGTCTCCGAGCGCGCCAAGACGGCCGAATTGCTCAACCGCATCATCGGGAACCGGTCGGTGCTCGTGATCGAGCACGACATGAAATTCGTCGAAGACATCGCCCACAAGGTGACGGTAATGCACCAGGGCCAGATCCTCTCCGAGGGCACCATGGAGAAGGTCAAGAACGATCCCAAAGTCATCGAAGTCTATCTCGGGCATTGAATGATGACGACGTCAGCGCAGACCGCATCCGCAAATTCGGTGTCGTCCCCGCGAAGGCGGGGACCCATAACCACAGGACGTCGTCGTAGCGCCGGGCTGGGGCTGCCAGTGCTGCGGACGACCATGGCCTGTGGTTATGGGTCCCGGATCGGCGCTCGCTCCGCTCGCTTCTCCGGGACGACGGCGTCCTGTTTCAACGGCCTTCTCTGCGGATAAGGATCACGCGATGCTCGCAATTTCCGATCTCCACGTTGCCTATGGCCAGAGCGAGGTGCTGCACGGCCTCTCCGTTTCGGTCGCGCCGAACGAGATCGTTGCGATCATGGGCCGCAACGGCATGGGCAAGACCACGCTGATGAAATCGCTGATGGGCATCCTGCCCGCCAAAAGCGGCTCGGTCGCAATGGACGGCACCGAGCTCGGCAGCCTGAAAAGCTACGAGCGCGTCGCCAAGGGCCTCGCCTATGTGCCGCAGGGCCGCATGATCTTCTCCACCATGACGGTGAAGGAGAACATCGAGACCGGTCTCGTCGTCTCCGGCGGCTCGGAGGTGCCCGGCGACATCTACGAGCTGTTTCCGGTGCTGCTCGAGATGAAAGGCCGCCGCGGCGGCAACCTCTCGGGCGGCCAGCAGCAGCAATTGGCGATTGCGCGCGCGCTCGCCACCAAACCGAAGGTGCTGCTGCTGGATGAGCCGACCGAAGGCATCCAGCCGTCGATCATCAAGGACATGGCGCGCACGCTCAAGCGCATCCGCGATGAGCGAGGGCTGTCGATCGTCGTCTCCGAACAGGTCTTGAGCTTTGCGCTCGACATCGCCGACCGCGTGCTCGTGATCGAGAACGGCGAGATCGTCCGCGACGATCCGCGCGACTCCGTCGATGCCGCGCAGATCTCGAAATATCTGTCCGTCTGAACTGAATGTTTGGCTTGTAACAAGGAGAGCTCCTGATGCCAGAGACACTGATCAAGGTCGATCTCACCAAGTCCGCCTACGACAACGACATGATCCACAACCGCTGGCATCCCGACGTGCCGATCGTGGCCTGGGTCAACCCGGGTGACGATTTCATCATCGAGACCTACGACTGGACCGGCGGCTTCATCAAGAACAACGATTCCGCCGACGATGTGCGCGACATCGATCTGTCGATCGTGCATTTCCTCTCCGGCCCGATCGGCGTGAAGGGCGCCGAGCCCGGCGATCTCCTGGTCGTCGACCTGCTCGATGTCGGCCCGCTGAAGCAGAGCCTTTGGGGCTTCAACGGCTTCTTCTCCAAGCAGAACGGCGGCGGCTTTTTGACCGACCATTTTCCGCTCGCGCAGAAGTCGATCTGGGACATCAAGGGCCTCTACACCTCCTCGCGCCACGTCCCCGGCGTGAGCTGGGCGGGCCTGATCCATCCGGGCCTGATCGGCTGCCTGCCCGATGCAAAACTGCTCGCCAAATGGAACGCGCGCGAGGCGGAATTGATCGCGACCAACCCGACGCGCGTGCCGGGCCTCGCCAATCCGCCATTCGCGCCGACCGCCCATGCCGGCCAGGCCAAGGGAGATGCCAAGGCCAAGGTGGGAGCAGAAGGCGCCCGCACCGTGCCTCCGCGCGAGCATGGCGGCAATTGCGACATCAAGGATCTGTCGCGCGGCTCGAAAATCTTCTTCCCGGTCTATGTGCCGGGCGGCGGTCTGTCGATGGGCGACCTGCACTTCAGCCAGGGCGATGGCGAGATCACCTTCTGCGGCGCGATCGAGATGGCCGGCTGGCTGCACCTGAAGGTCGACATCATCAAGGATGGCGTCGCCAAATACGGCATCACCAATCCGATCTTCAAGCCCTCGCCGATCACGCCGGCCTACAAGGATTATCTGATCTTCGAAGGCATCTCGGTCGACGAGGCCGGCAAGCAGCACTACCTCGACGTCCACATCGCCTATCGCATGGCGTGCCTGAATGCGATCGAATACCTGAAGAAGTTCGGCTATTCCGGCGCGCAGGCCTATTCGATCCTCGGCACCGCGCCGTGCCAGGGCCACATCTCCGGCGTGGTCGACGTACCCAACGCCTGCGCCACGCTATGGCTGCCGACGGAAATCTTCGATTTCGACGTCATGCCGTCCTCGGCAGGCCCGATCAAGCACATCAAGGGCGACATCCAGATGCCGATCTCGCCGGATAAATAGGGCATGATCCGAAAAAGTGGATACCGGTTTTTTCGAGAAGCATGCCCTCGGGCTCGACCCGGGGGATCATGCTCCAAACATGGAGGCTCCCTGCGCGACGGGGTGCGGGACGGCAAACTTCTGCCGCCCCGCACCCAGCAGCGCATTCTGGAGATTGATTGACGCGGGGAAACACGATGCCAGTTTACGAATATCTCTGTGACGATTGCGGTCCGTTCAAGGACATACGGCCGATGTCGGAATGCGACGATCCGCAAAATTGTCCGCAATGCGAAGCTGCCTCGCCGCGCGTCATCCTGACCGCGCCGAACTTCTTCTGCATGCCGTCGGACAAGCGCAAGGCGACCGCGATCAACGAGCGCAGCGCTCACGCGCCGAAGACGCTCGATCAATACAAGGCCTCGCATGGGCCCGGCTGCGGCTGCTGCTCGGGAAAGAAGCCGGCGCGGCTGATGACGAAGACAAAGAGCGGCGCAAAGGGTTTTCCGACCGCCCGGCCCTGGATGATCAGCCATTAGACTATCCGCGGCGTCGGTACACCTCTCCCTATGGGACCCTATGGGAGAGGTGAAATGGTCTTGTGGCGGTGGTTCAGTCCAGTTTCGCTCGGTCGATGCAACTCGGGAAGCGCGCGCGAAAAGCTGCGGCGGCCGCGCTTGTAGGCAAACAGCGGCTGGATGATTTCGGCTACCGCCGCCTGCTCCTGCGCGCAATCGAGCACGACGAGGTCCGCGGGATTGCCGACGGCCACGCCATATTGCTTGAGATTCATCAGCCCAGCAGGCCCCCGCGTCACCATGTCGAAGCAGGCGCACAGTGTTTTGGCGTCGCCGATCTGGGCGACATTGGCATAGAGATTGGCGATCCGGATCAGCGAGCAGTCGCCAAACGGGGTGAACGGGTTGAGCACGTTGTTGGTCGCAAGCGAGCAGGTCACGCCGTGGGCGGCAAGTCGGTGCGCATGCGTCACGCCGCGCGGCACATCGTGATCGCGGTCCCGCCCGGTCAGGAACAGGTCGGTTGACGGCAGCACCGTGACGGCGACGCCGGCATCGGCAAGGCGCCTCGCCCATGCCTCGAACTCCGTTGGCGGCATCGCGGACAATTTGGTCACATGGCCGATTGCGACCCGACCGCCATAGCGATGCGCGTCCGCCTGCCGGCAGACCTCCTCCATGTCGGTCCAGGACGGATCGAGATCGAAATCGAGATGAAAATCGATGTCGAGGTCGAAGCGGCGCGCAATGGCGAAGATGCGCTCGATATGTCCGGCGCGGTCGCTGTCGGCATAGGGACAGCCGCCGATCAGATCGGCGCCCGCCTCGCAGGCCGCAACCAGCACGTCCTCGGTGCCGGGATCGTTGATCAGGCCCTCCTGCGGAAATGCGCACAGCTCCAGGTCGATCGCCCACGCATAGTCTGCCTTCAATTTCCTGATCGCATTGAAGCTGATGAGCCCGATCCGCGCGTCGACCTCGACATGGGTGCGCATCGCGGTCGTGCCCTGCAGGATCGCCTTCTCGAGCGTGCGGGAGGCGCGGGCATGAACGTCCTCCTCGGTGAAGTCGCGCTTGGCGGCGGCGACCTGACCGATCGCCTCCTGCAACGTGCCGTGCTCGATATGGCAGCGGTCGAGGATGCAGGATTTGTCGAGATGAATGTGGCTGTCGACAAATCCCGGCAGCACGAGCCGGCCGCCCAAGTCTTCGCTGCGCGCATCGGAGGCGATATCCGGCGCGATCTCGGCGATCACGCCGTCGCGGCATGCGATGTCGAAGGTCTCCGCGCCGCGGCCGGCGATCACGGCGTTGCGCAGGATGAAGTCGTCAGCCATGGTCAGTGAACCGCCTCCATCTTGCCGAGATAGGCCGCCTCCAGCGCCGGATCATGCGCCAGCGCCTCGGCCGCATCCTCCTGGACGATCTTGCCTGATTCGAGCACGTAACCGCGATCGGCAACCTTGAGCGCAAGCGAGGCCATCTGGTCGACCAGGAGGATGGTGACGCCCTCGTCGCGGAGATCGGCGAGCACCGAAAACAATTCGCTGATCATCGCAGGCGCAAGGCCGAGCGACGGCTCGTCGAGCAGAAAGATTCGCGGCTTTGCCATCAGCCCGCGCGCGATCGCGACCATCTGCTGCTCGCCTCCGGACAGAAGCCCCGCGCGGCTGTCGATGCGCTCGCGCAGCCGCGGAAACCGCTGCAACAGCGCATCGACTTCCTTCGATGCGTCGACGTCCCTCCTGGTATAGGCGCCCAGCAGGATATTGTCGCGCACGTCAAGCTCGGTGAACATCTGACGTCCTTCTGGCACCAGCGCCAGCCCGCGCGCCGCGATCGAATGGGCCGGAAGGCCATCGATGCGGTCATCGTCGAGAACGATGGAGCCTGCGACGGGACGCAAGAGTCCGCTCATCGCCTGCATGGCCGTCGACTTGCCGGCGCCGTTGGCCCCGAGCAGCGCCACCATCTCGCCCGCGCGGACCGCGAGCGACACCTCCTGAAGCACCGGCGCGGCACCATATCCGGCGTCGAGTTTCAGGCAGGACAGGATGACCTCGCCCGCCGGAGCCTGCCAGGGCGCCGGGCGCGGTCGGGCCTGCATGTCGCCGGCGCCGAGATAGGCCCTGAGCACGAGCGGATCGCTGCGCACCCGCGCGGGATCTCCGGACGCAATGACGGAGCCGGCATCGAGCACCACGATGTGGTCGGAAATCGCCATCACGAGCTGCATGTCGTGCTCGACCAGGATCACCGCAATGCCGGCGCTTGCGATCTTCTTCAGGAGCGCGCCGAGCCGGTCCTTGTCCGATCGCAACAGGCCTGCCGCCGGCTCGTCGAGCAGCAGCACGGATGGACGCGTAGCCAGCGCGCGAGCGATCTCGACCAGTCTGAGATCGGCATGGGCGAGATGGCGCGTTTCGACATCGGTACGGCCGCGATAGCCGGTGAACGCGAGCAGAGCGCGCGCCGTGTCCTTGTCATCCTGCCGCCCCAGCGCAGCAAAGGGATTGCCGAGCCGGCCGCGGCGCAACGCGATCAGGATATTGTCGAGCACCGTCATGGTGCCGAACAACTGCGTCGTCTGATAGGTCCGCGCGATGCCGTTGCGCGCAACGCGCCAGGCTGGTTGCCCTGCCAGTTCGGCGCCGGCGCGCATGACGCTGCCGGTATCGGGCTTGTAGAAGCCGCCGATCATGTTGAGCACGGTGGACTTGCCGGCGCCGTTCGGTCCGATCAGGCTGGTGATGCGGCCGCAATCTGCGGCAAAGCTGACGTCGGTCGCGGCCTTGACGCCGCCGAAGGCGATCCCGATTCCCTTGACGACCAAGGCCTCCGAGGCGCCTCCACCGGCGAGAAATCTTTGCAGATCAATCCCCGAATGTCCCGCATCCGCGGCGCGTCGGCGCTTCGGCAAGACCCGCGCGAACAGGCCGATGACTCCCTCGGGTGCGACCCAGAGCACCGCGAGCAAAAGGAGGCCCACGAACAGCAGCCGGTATTCCGCAAGCTGCGACAAGAGCTCGGGCAGCAGCACCGTGATTGATGCGCCGACCGCGGGCCCAAACAGGGAGCCGGCGCCGCCAACGATCACGGCGAGCAGAAACAGGATCGACTGCGAGAACGGAAAGGAATCCGGTGCCACGAACATCATCAGCGGCGAATAGACCGCACCGGCAAGCCCCGCGAACACCGCTGAGATCGCAAAGGACGCGGTCTTGATCGTCACCGGATTGAGACCGATCGAGCGCGCCGCGGTCTCGCTGTCGCGCACCGCAACCATCGCGCGGCCCCAGGTACTTCGCGAAAACAGGTGAAAGAAATAAAGCGAGGCAGCAGCCAGCAGCACCGACAGGATCGCCGTCTCCCGCTCGGCGAACCGCCGGCCGAAAAACGTCGGCGCGGCAAAGCTCATCAGGCCGTTTTGTCCGCCGGTCAGCGACTTCCATTCGATGGTGCCGTGCTGGACGATAAAGGCGAATGCGATCGTGATCATTGCCAGATAGGGCCCCGCCACGCGCAGCGCGGGCAGCGCAAGCAGGATGCCGACAAGACCCGAGAGCACGCCCGCAAGCGGCAGCGCGATCCAGAAGCTGACACCGTGGCCGAGCAGGATCGCCGCGACATAAGCGCCGATCGCATAGAAACCGACATGGCCGAGCGAGACCTGTCCGCTCAGGCCAAGCAGCACGTTGAGCCCGACGCCCACGATCGTGGTGAGCGCGACAAGGGCGAGGACAAAATGCGTATAGCTTTCCGAGGTCAGCGCAACCGCGATCGCGCCGGCCGCAAGCGCTGTGATCGCGAGCGTCTCGATTGATGGCAGGTCGCGCGCCACGCTACACCTTCCTCGTTCCGGCCCGGCCCAGGAGCCCGTTCGGTCGAATGGCAAGCGCCAGGATGACCACGGCGAAGGCCGCAATCTGGGTGTAGGTCGATCCCGCAAAGGACGTGACCATGGCTTCGATCAGGCCATAGAGGATCCCTGCGAGCATCACGCCCCAGGCCGAGCTGAGACCTCCGAGGATCGCTGCCGCAAAGGCCTTGATGCCGAACAGCGTGCCCATATCGGACTGCACGCTGAACAGGGGCGCGATGAGGATGCCGGCGAGACCCGCAAGCGCCGTCGACAGCGCAAAGGACATCGCGATCGCGCTTTTCACATTGATGCCCATGAGCTGCGCCGCGCGCTTGTTCTGCACCACGGCCAAGAGCGCCTTGCCCCGACTCGTCCTCTGAAAGGCGAATTGCAGGATGACCGCGAGCCCAAGCCCGACCAGCGGAATCAGAAGCTGCAGCGGGAAGATGCCCGTGCCGAAAATGGCGATCGGCTTCTGCGCCAAAAGCGAGGGAAAGCCGCGCGGCTCCTTGCCGAACGTGAAGAGGACGATGTTGTCGACGACAATGCCGCCTGCGACGGTCGCCATCAGCCAGGCGTTCGACCCGCGCTCGGCGAAGGGCCGCACCAGCGCGCGTTCGACCACGAGGCCAAACAGGCCGCACAACAGTAGCGCAAGGCCTGCCGCGAGCGGCATGGGCAGGCCAAGGCGAATTGCAAACACATAGCCCAGCACGGCCCCCAGCATCACGGAGGAGCCCTGCGCGAAATTGACGGTGTTGGAAACGACGTAGGTGACGTGATAGCCGAGCGCGATCAGGCCGTACATGCTGCCGACGGCGACGCCGCTGACGATCGCGGAAAACAGCAACATTCAGGCCGCTCCTTGCCACCGTGGGACGCGGCCGATCCGCGTCCCACCGCAGGCAAGCCTAGTTGGTGAGCGGCACGATTTCACCCTCGACGAAATGGGTGAAGATGTAGTCGCCGGAGCTCAGCGCATCATGGTTCTGCTCGGTGAAGGGCTTGTCATAGCTCTTGATCAGGCCGTCATAATGATCGATGGCAAGAAAGCCGTCGCGGATCCTGGTGCCATCGGTCGAGCCGGCCTTCTCGACCGCAATCGCAGTCAGATGCATGGCGTCATAGGCATTGGCGATGCCGACCGCCGGCGTGACATCGGCGAGCGTCTTGATTTCCGGATATTTCTTCTTCAGCGCCTCGAACACGGCTTCGGCCTTCGGCGACATCTTGCCCGCGAAACTGAAGGTCTGGATGAAGTGCACCTTTGCCGCACTGGGGCCTGCGAGCTCGGTGAAGCGTCCGCCCGCCGGACCCCAATGCGAAACAACCGGGACGTTCCAGCCCATGCGGTCGAGCGATTTCACCACCTGCGACGACGGCGCGACGTTGGCAACCAGGAACAGCGCGTCGGCGCCGGCGTCCTTCAGCCGCGTGAGCTGCGGCACCACATCGACGTCGGCGTCCTGGAATTTCTCGATACCGGCGAATGGCACGCCCTTGTCGCCGAGCGCCGCCTTCAGCCCACCTTCGTTGGATTCGCCCCAGGGATTGTTGATCAGGATCATGCCGGGCTTCTTGATCGCGTATTTCTTCATGGCGTAGTCGACCAGCGCCCGGTCGACCAGCGCATCGACCGCGGAGACGCGGAACACGTAATTGTCGGCTGCGCCGTTGCGGGTGATCGCGGTACCGGCGGCCCAGACGCCCATGAACGGCACCTTGCTCTGGTTGGCGAATGGCACGATCGCCATCGACACCGGCGTATCGAGACCGCCGAACAGGACTGCGACCTTCTCGCGCTGCACCAGCTCGCGCGCCGCCACCACGCCCTTGGCGGGATTGCTCTCGTCGTCGCGGATCACCAACTCGACCTTCTTGCCAAGCACGCCGCCCTTGGCGTTGATCTCGTCCAGCGCCAGCGACAGGCCGCGCACGATGGCCTCTCCCGACTTCGCCGACTGGCCGGACATCGCGGCGACCAGACCGAACTTGATGGTGTCGTCGGCAAACGCCGGCATCGAAAATGCAAGCGCTGCACCGGCCAGGAGCGCGCGCCGCGAGAGAGATCGCAAGGTGGCAGACATTGGACTTCCTCCGTTGGACAGGAAATCCTCTGGCAAGCTCCATGCCAAGGCAAGCGAATTTGAAAACAAAGCAATTTCAGACGGTTGATCGGATGCGGCGGCCCCTCACCCGGATCTCGTGTGCAAAACCTGTCCAAATTGCATGCAATTCTGCATGCGATTCCTGCTTTCCCTTGGACGGGCGGGATCGCATCCTTCCAAACGGAAAACCCCGCAGGAGGACCAACCATGCCGGCCGCCGCACCCGCTTTGTCCGCAAACACCTCCGACGACCTCGCCATCGTCCGCGACTTCCTGGACGCCTCGATGAAGCCGGACGCCGAACGCGCGGCGAGCCACATCGCAAAGGACTTCAAGCTCACCTTCACCGGCGGGCGCACCTTCGATCATCCGAGCGGCAGCATCGGCTTCAACGCCAGGCGCTATCGCTGGGTCAAGAAGGCCATGGATCGCTTCGATGTCGTGCCCGGCGCAGACGAGACGATCGTCTATTCGATCGGAACGCTCTATGGCGAATGGCCCGACGGCACCGCGTTCAAGGACAACCGCTACATCGACCGCTTCGTCGTCCGCGGCGGCAAGATCGTGCAGATGGATGTGTGGAACGACAGCGCCGAGCGCATTCTCGTGCGCAACGGCATCGACGCGTGAGATGTGTCGCAAAGGTAGCCGTCGCCACGGAATAGGTTCGCCTCTCCCATTGGGCCGATTGGGAGAGGTGAAGCGAAACCGCGGGCTCTAGCGCTTGCGGGGCTTCGGCACCGCGCGCGCGGGCTGCGGCTCGCCGGCATAGCTGTCGAGGATGTCGCTGAGCTCGCGGTTCTTCCGGATCGAAGGCATGATCAGGGCGCGGTTTGCGACCGCCTCGAGATGGTTTTCCATCACGCTCATCGCCGCCTCGCCGTCGCCCTTGACCAGCGCGTCGATCACCGCACGATGCTCGCTGACCGCGCATTCGGAAGAATGAGGCCGGCTGTAGAGCGCGAGGATCAATCCGAAACGGGACGACACTTCGCTGACATATCTGGCAAGCGCGGCGCTCCCCGTCATGTTGGCGAGCACGATGTGGAATTGCGTTGCAAGGCGGATCGACAGCGGTTCGTTTTCTCCGCGCGCCCGTTCCTCGTCGTCGACATGAGCTGTGAGCTGGGCGATCTGCGCCTGATCGAGCCTGCCTGCGAGCCGCGCCATCACCAGCCGCTCGAGCCCCAGGCGGATGTCGAAGATATCGCGCGCCTCTTCCCATGCCGGCGTTGCAACGACTGCGCCGCGGTTGCGCCTGAGCTCGACGAGGCCTTCGGCTGCGAGCTGGCCGAGCGCGTGGCGCACGATGGTGCGGCTGGCGCCAAAGCGTTCGCCGATCGCATCTTCGGGCAGTTTCGCTCCGGGCGACAGCGCCTGCTCCATGATCGCGTGGCGAAGCGCCCGATAGATCTGGCCGGTGCGGTCGATAGAGGGTTTCGAGCTTCGCGCCATAGAGCTGCGGCTGGTTGCGTTCTATCTCGTACCGTAGGCGCGGTCGCCGGCGTCGCCAAGCCCGGGAACTATGAAGCCGTTATCGTCGAGGCTTTCATCCATTGCCGCCGTCCAGACCGGGACGTCGGGGTGCAGCCCGCGCACCCGCTCAAGGCCTTCGCGCGCCGCGATCAGGCAAACCAGTCGAATGTCCTTTGCGCCGCGCTCCTTCAGCCGATCGATGGCCGCAACCGAGGTGTTGGCGGTCGCGACCACCGGCGTCACCACGATCGCGAGCCGTTCGCCGAGGTCTGAGGGCGATTTGAAAAAATATTCGACGGCCGCGAAGGTGCCTGGTTCGCGATAGAGACCGATATGGGCGACGCGCGCAGTGGGGACCAGATCCATCATGCCGTCGACAAAGGTGACGCCGGCACGCAGCACGGGAACGAACACCAGCTTCTTGCCGGCGATTTTTGCCGATTGCATTCGCGCCAGCGGCGTCTCAACCACAACCTCGGTCAGCGGCAGGTCGCGCGTCACCTCGTAGCACAGGAGCATCCCGATCTCCTTGAGCAGCTCGCGGAACGATTTGGTCGAGATTGTCTTGTCGCGGATCAGCGCAAGCTTGTGCTGCACCAGGGGATGATCGACGATGGTGACGCCTTCCATGGGACGCTCCTGAAATTCCCCAATCGGTGTTCAAAAAACGGTGCCGTCGCTGATCACCCTGATCGGCGGCGAGCCGTCGGCGCGGCGCTCGAAGGCTGCCGCGCGGCCGGCTGCCCAGGTGCCGCCCTCCAAAAGGCTCGCGAGCGGCAACGCGTCCGCGCTGCGGCCAAGTTTTGCGCGAATGCGCTCGGCGAGAAGATCCAGAAGCGCAACCGTCAGCGCGCGCCATTCCACCACGAGCTTCGAGCTGACATCGTGCGCACGTTCCGCATCATCGGCGTGGCGCAGGCGCAGCACACCGTGATCGACGAACAGGCCGCCATTGCGATATTCGGCAAGCCCGGTGAGACCGTCGATTGCGGTCACCTCAAACCCGGCGCGCTGCAGCGGTTCGATCAGGGAATAGGTGAGCCATTGCGACAGCTTGTGGAGGGGCACGAGGCCATCCGTTGCGTCGCCGGTCCTGATTGCATCATGGCGCCAGCAATCGCCGAGCGGAATGCCGGCCAATTCGAGCCGCGAAGGCCAGATCGGGCCGAGCTGCTGCAGCACCTGCGAGAGGATGGTTGGCGCAGCAATCGCACCGTCTTTCGCCTCTGCGGCGAGACGATCGAACAATCCGCCGGGACGCGGACGGTCCCTTGAGCCGAAAATCGACGACCGCTCCAACGCGAGCCGGCCGAGGCGCCGCAACAGGTCGACGCGGCCCTCGAGTCCGACCAGCGCGTTTTCGGCACTGACCTGAAAGCCCCGCTCGAGCGAGGCGGCAGACAAATCGGCAAGCCTTTCGGCGTCGACGCGAAGCGGATCGCTCGCATCGCTGGAGAAAACCCCGTTCGCGAACATATCGAGGCTTGCGAGCGCAAGCCCTTCGGAACGGCCGATGGTCCGTCCAGTCACGCCATCGCGGTATCGCCATGTGGGGCCGGCGCCGGCATCCAGCAATACGCTCATGATCGCAAGATCGAATTCGGCGCGCCCGCGCGCCGCGCGATCCGGCCATGATGCCGTATCGGCAATCGCTGCCCAACGATCGACGCCGTCGAGCGCAAAGTGGCGCCAGCGCGCATGAAACGGGATTTGCAGCGCGGGATAGGCTTTGCGCGTGACCGCAATCACCGCGTCCGCGACGCGATCCATACGACCAGGATCGATCGTGAAATGATCGAGCCCGTCGCGCAGGCCAACGGCCAGCATCATCGCAGCACGGCTGCGAACCGCCTGCGCCGTCAGAAGCGAAAAGGCGTCGCGTTCGGTCGCCGAAGCCAAGGCGGTCACGATCTCAATACTTTTCCAGCGAGCGCCCGATGGCCTCGGTCAGGTCCTGCGGCCTGGGCGCCTCGGACGAGTAATAGCCGGCCGCCTTCTTGGCCGCGATCTCGACATGCGCGTCGGCTGGAATCAGCTCGTGCGGAATCGGAACGCGCTCGACGATGTCGATGCCCTGAGCGGTCAGCGCGTCATGTTTCATGTCGCTCATCGACAGGAAGCGATCGATCCGCTTGAGGCCGAGCCAGTGGATCACGTCGGGCATCAATTGCTGAAAGCGGGCATCCTGCACACCCGCCACACATTCGGTGCGCTCGAAATAGGCCGCGGCCGCGTCGCCCTCTTCCTGGCGCTTGCGCGCATTGTAGACCAGGAACTTCGTGACCTCGCCGAGGGCGCGTCCTTCCTTGCGGTTGTAGACGATGATGCCGAGCCCGCCGGCCTGCGCGCCGCGCGCGCATTCCTCGATGCCGTGAATGAGATAGGGACGGCAGGTGCAGATATCGGAGCCGAACACGTCGGAGCCGTTGCATTCGTCATGCACGCGGCAGGTGATCGTGGTGCGATGGTCGGGAAGTTTCGTCACATCGCCGAACAGATAGACCGTGGTGCCGCCGATCGGCGGCAGGAATACCTGCATGTCCGGACGCGTCACGAGTTCGGGGAACATGCCGGCGGTCTGCTCGAACAGCGTGCGCCTCAGATTGTTCTCGCTGGTGCCGAAGCGCTCGGCGACGCCTGGCAGATACCAGACCGGATCGATCGCGATCTTCACGACCGCGACGCTGCCATTGGCGTGCACCACGACGCCGTCGGACTTCAACCGCTTTGCCGCGAGCGCCGACTGGATTTCCGGCAGATCGAGCCGCGCCCGCGTAATCGCAATCGACGGCCGGATGTCGACGCCTTCGGCAATCTCGCTGCGGAAATTCTCTGCGACCAGATGCCCCCAGGGATCGAGCGCGACGATGCGCTTGGGATCGGTCCATTGCGGAAATGGCCCGATGGTCGCCGCCGGAAACGTATTGGTGAGATCGGGACGGCGGATCGGATCGAGCGCGCCGGCGGAAACCGCGAGCGCGCGATACACCGCATAGGAGCCGCCATGGCTGCCGACGACATTGCGGTCCTGCGGCCGCGACACCGTGCCGATGATCGGTCCGCGCGCGCGCGCGTCCGCCGCACCCCAGTGGATGGGAAATGCTGGTTTTCCGCCGGGCTCCGGATGGGAGGTGAGGCGGATATGTTCGGTCCGGTTCGAGCGGCTCATGATGGAACGTCCTAAAAAGCCAATGGCCCGCCTGTCCGACGGGCCTGGCTCATTCGCGTTGCTGATGCGGCTGGCCGAGATTCGCCCCGGCCCGTTCCGCATGATTGTCGACTATATTTATATCAAATCGGCAAACGCGCGCAGTGCAGAAATTTATATATTAGCTTCAAATGGTTGCAAAGGCGGAACTGTCAAGGGGCTGGTCGGCCGCCGGGTGTTCCGGCACCGCCGCCCGGTCACGGCAGCACTCGTCCGATCGACCATGGCAGGGTTTGTCCGCCCCGGAAGACCACGACCTCGGTGTCCTCCACCGCGACCGCGGCCATGGCTGGTTGCTCGCGCCGCTCGAGGACGATGGTGCCGAGATTGGGCTCGAGGCCATAGAACCTCGCGCCATTCAGGGACGCGAACGCCTCAAAACGGTCGAGCGCTCCCTCCTCGTCGAACACCTGGACATAGGTCTGCAGCGCGGTGGCGCCGCCGAACACGCCGGCCGCACAACATTCCGCTTCCTTGGCGGTGCGGCGATGCGGCGCTGTGTCGGTGCCGATGAAGAAGCAGCCCTCCCCTGAAGTTGCGGCCTTGCGCAGCACGAGGCGATGACGCTCGCGCTTGGCAACCGGCAGGCAATAGAGATGCGGACGCAACCCGCCCTGGAACAGCGAGGTCCGGTTGATGACGAGATGATGCGGCGTGATGGTGCCGGCCGCGCGCGCGGCATGGGCGCGAACGATGTCGGCAGTTTCCGCCGTGGTGACATGCTCGATCACGACTTTCAGCCCCGGGTGCCGCTTCAGGAGCGGCAGCAGGCTCTGCTCCATGAAGACGGCTTCGCGGTCGAAAATGTCGACCGCGGGATCGGTCGATTCACCGTGGATCAGGACCGGCATGCCGATCCTTGCCATGCGCTCGAACACGGGCGCGAGCCCTGGAATGTCGGTGACACCGTAATGCGCGTTGGTGGTGGCGCCGGCCGGATAGAGCTTTGCCGCGACCCAGACGCGATCCTCGAAGCCCCGTTCGATCTCGTTCGGCGACGTCGCGTCGGTCAGATAGCAGGTCATCAGCGGCTGAAAGTCCGATCCCTGGGGGCGCGAGCCGAGTATCCGCTCGCGATAGGCGATGGCCGCGGCGACCGTCGTCACCGGCGGGACCAGGTTCGGCATGATGACGCCGCGCGCGAATTGCGCGGCGGTGAACGGCAGCACCGCCTTCAGCATCGCTCCGTCGCGCAGGTGAACGTGAAAATCGTCCGGCCGCCGGATCGCGATTCTGTCAGCGCGCCTTTGCGCCGATTTGTCGAACAGCTCTGTCACGCTCATCTTGCGGCCTCTTCGATCGCAGCGCCTGGACGACCGGTCGCCCTAGCGCAGATTGGGTGCCTCGCCAGGCACCGGGGATGCCACGGTTGCAACCGGCGCTTTTACAATGGCCCGCCTGTCCTTCACATAGGCGATGGGAACGCCGAACCGTTCCACGGTGCCGATGATCTCTCCATCAAGATCGCGGTCGCAGTTCATGTGCGTCGTCGCGATGAAGAATTCCGATTCGTCCCATTCGGACCTGAAGTCCCAATGCAATTGCGGAAGCGTGACGGTCCGATCGAAGGACAGACGTTCTCCGCACACGGCGACGGAATAGATTTTCGGAGCCTGAAGCGCCTCGGGGTGCGTCTTGTTGCGCACGAACGCCTCGAGCTCATGGATCGCCTCGGGCATGCTGTTGAACCAGTAATCCATGTCGTAGCGGCGGTATGCTCCCTCAAGACCTCCGACCACTGCATTGTAGGACAGGTTCTCATAGGGGTGCAGCCTGACAAGGGTCGCGCCCTCCCACAGAAAGCACGCGCCGACCAGCGCGACGACGCCGAACGCAAGGCGGCGGCTTTTGGTCTCGAAGGCGTCAAGCAACCCGCCGAATCCGATGCCTGCGAGCGTCGCCAGCGGAGGAAGCACGAACAGAAAATGCCGCATGCCGGTGAAGGCCGGTCCACGAAACAACATCTGGCAGGCCAGCGGAACAATCACAGCCAACGACACCAGCGCGATCTCGCGCCGCCGCTGCGGTGAAGCCTGTCGCAGAGGCAGCCAGACAAGCGAGATCATCGCCAGGGCCGCACCGGCCTGGGTGATCAGCGGCACGCGGATGAAGAGGTAACCGGGAACATAGATCCGCGGCACATCGGCCATCTCGTAGATGCGTCCGGCAAACAGCGTGTGGATCGGGTAGTGAAATTCGGAGAAGGCAAACAGACCGCGGATCGGATTGAGCGGCGACAGCGCAGCCCACGGCCAGGCCAGGATCATGATGAGATAGGCCAATGCCACGGCCGGAAATATCCTGAGCGCGCAGTTCGCCGCAAAGCGCAGGCGCGCTGCGCCATGCTCGCGCCACGGCAGATAGATGACGATTGCAAGTCCAAGATAGACAAACAGCAGCAGGCCGAGACTTCGCACGCCCAGTGCCGCTCCCGCCAGAAGGCCGAACGCCACGACATCGACGGCGCGCGGCGACGGCAATTGGCGCGCCATGCGGACAAGAAACAGCGTCGCCCCGGTCATTGCGGCGGCGAACGGAATGTCCTTGGTGTGGTTGAACATGGCGCCGTACCACGCACCGCAAAGTACGAGTGCGACCGCGGCAAAGAAGCCCGCGCGCGGCCCGGCAATCAGCCGCGCCGTCGCCGCGCTTGCTGCGACCCCGCCGATTCCCATGGTCGCGCAGAGGATATGGCGAAGCTCGTAGGGATCGATCGGAAGGACCTTGGCGAGCGCCACCGCAATGATGTCGAACAGGCCGCCATAGAGGTAGAGATTTTCGAAGGTGAAGAGATCGCGAACCCTGAACCCGCTCTGATAGTACGCGATGATCAATTCGCCGTAATGGTGCTGCACGCCTTCATCGTTGGAGACCGCGTAGTCCCTGGCGGTACACAGCGCGATGACGACAAGCGCTGCGATCAGCGCGACGGTGGCAATATCACAGGCGTCGAAGCGCGCGATCGATCGCATCGCCCTGCTCCAGGGCAAGGCTTTCGCCGCAATGCAGGGAAGGCGCTCTCCGGAGCGGATTTGACGTTCGCTACCCACCTGCCGCGACTCCCTGCATAGCGAACGTCAAATCCAAAGCTCCACTAGAAACAACAATTTGCCAGCGGATTCCAACATTCGCAAATATGCCCGCCGCGAAGGGATGCGAATGTTAGAATCGCACCACTAGCGCGCCTTCTGTCGCAGCAGCTCGGCGAAACGTGCGCGTAGAGCCTCGGTGGCCTTGCGCCCGGCCTCCTGGCCCACCTGCGTGGTCTGCTGCGCAATGGTTTGCGACCTTTCCAGAAGCTTCTTGCCGGCTGGTCGGCTATAGAATGTCTCTATTTCGTGCAGTTCGTCCGCCGTAAAATTGTTGGCATAGATGGTCGCAGCGGCGTCGACCATAGCCGTGTAATATGGAGCAAAGGCATCAGCCATCTTCGGGAGGACCGCATCGAATTCGCGTTCCAGTTCCGGCCTTTGCTGTGTCACCACGGGCTTGAGGCCGAGCAGAATGACCGGCAAAAGCGCCTTGTACTGATCGGACAGCCCCAGCGTAGTGACCAGGCTGCGCGAGGCGGTCATAGCCTCAGGCGACGGCGTTTGCGCCGGTGCGGCGCAAGTCGAAAACAGAAGTGTGCTGCAGATGATCAACAAGCGTCTGGACATAGACTAACCCCTCCGACGAAGCCCGGATGAACGATGGCTCAAGAAAATTGAGTCATCCAGGCGACGGACATGATCACGCCGTGCCCGGCCCGGTCGCCGCCTTTTGTGCCTCGAGATCAGCTACCTCGACGAACAAGTCGGGGACCTTCTGGCCCTGATCCAAAGCCCATCCGACTGCGACCATGATCAGGAAGCCGGCGAGGCTGACGCCGATCTGCGCCGGGATGCCCGGGTCATACTGGACCAGGATCCAATGTGCCCCAAAGGACAGAAATACCCCAATGCAGAAAATCGGCAGCGAATGCCGGCCGCACAGCCTTAGCGGGTACGTCCATTTGGCGGTGAGAGGCCCCCAGTTGTGTGGGACATATCGCGACACCACGACCGCCACAGCGAGGAAGTGCGTAAAACGCAGCATATCGAGATCGGTCTTGTCGATCGGATAGATAGCCTTCATCATCCATTTCGGAATTAGCGACGCCAGGAAGTCGCTGTGCCAGGTCATCACGATCAAGAAACCAAAGGCAATCCACGCCAGGGATATCGCAAACACGACGCGGGATTGAATCAGATGCCAGTATTTGGCGGCGCCGCCGACGGCGCACCATGCGGCGAAGAAAAACATCAATTGCCAGGCAAACGGGTTGAAGTACCAGGTTGTGCCCGATGGATATGAGGGGAGATTCCAGTCGAACCGGCGTGCCAGAACGTAGAGGACCGCCGAGCCGAGCAAGGTCAAGTTCGCGCGGCGCACCATGCACCACAGGACCAGCGGCGAGGCGGCTATCAGCGAAATATAGAGCGGCAGCACGTCGAGATCGACCGGCTTGTATTGCAGTGTCAGCGCCTTGCCGATCAGCTCGTCGGGGTGCTGGAGAAAGTTGAAGACGTTGAATTCGTTCTCGTACATCGGATTGTCAAATTTCCTGGCGGCACGCGCGATCTGCGCGGTAAAGATCAGGAACAGCATGATGTGCGCAACGTACATTTGCGCCGCCCGCTTCCATAGCCGCTTGGTGGCAGCCAGAAAATGACCGCCGGCAATGATAGGACCGTAGATGAAGCCAGCAAGGTAGCCGGAAATGAACACGAAGAACTCGGCAGCGTCGCTGAATCCGTAGTTGCGAAGCGTTAACCAAGCGACGATGTCGTTCGGAACGTGATCGAGGAAGATCATCCAGAGACCCAAGCCGCGCCACAGATCGAGCCGAAGGTCGCGCTCGACGGGACGCATGAGAACGGCGTCATCCTTATGGGCCATCATCTCCATCCATTTTGTCCTGGTACGCTGCAAGGTGACAAATGCGAAAACCGAAGCCTAGGCAAGATGTTTGTCAACTGAAAGCTAGTTAGTTGAATAGTGCGGCACCGCTGCGGATGCCCAAGCGAATCGCTCAAACTCGAACCTGCGGAACCTCATTTCTTTGCCTTACCGTCATCTGGCGGCGAAGCCTTAGGCGCGACCGGTCCTGTCGAGGCGGCGCCAAGCACGTCGAGGGAGACGGTGACCTTGCCCGCTTTTTCAAACTCAAGCGTCACCGGCACCTTGGTCCCTTTTTTCATCCGGCTCTTGAGGTTCGACAGGGTGAGGTGAATACCGTGCGGCGCCAACACCACTTTGTCGCCGGGAGAGATTGTCAATCCTCCTTCAACAGGGGTTAAGGTCAGCCCGCCCCCGACCATGCCGCTCTGCTGGATTTGAAGCTTTTCGGCGATTTCCGTCGATCCTCCGATCAAGCGGTCCGTCGTCGTTCCCTTGTTTTCGATCGTCAGATAACCGCTGGCCAATTCTGCACCGCGCGGCGCCGCGCGGCTCCAAGGTTGTGAAATAATGAGATCGCCTACCTTCGCCTCCTGCGATTGCACGGGTAGACTTTGGAACGCACCGGCAAAAAGCAGGAGAGCGAAGAGATATCTGCTGACTTTCACTTTTTTCTCCGTTTTTCCTTTCGGGTGCCCAGTGAGGCATCGAGCGGGTTGCGGGTCGAACAATTCGGGCTGGGCCCAGACATCGGTTTTCTACGATTCTCGAGCGGTCACGGTCTCTGGGCTGTCAGGTCGGACGGAACTGCCTTGGCGCGCTCGCGCCCCGACATCGCCCATTTGTACCAGGTGAACGTCCTTGCGACGCCATACATGATGAGGATGCCTGCGGCACCCACGATGACATGCAGAATCACGCCGGCATCGAGCTCCATCAGGAGCGCGTAGCCTGCAAACGACAGCGCAACCCCGAGCGCGAAGATCTGAAGCGAATACTGCCCGCAAAGGATCAGCGGCCGAACCCAGGGTGACTTCAATCCTCCCCAGTCGCCGGGCACGAAGCGCAACGCAACGACGGCCAGGGCCAGGAAATGGGCGAATCTCAGGATATCGAAATCGGTCTTGTTGATCGGATAGATCAGCCGCGCCAGCCAGGCGGGAATGAAACTTTCCAGCTGCGGGAAATACCATGTGAGCGTCACGAAGAATGCCGCACACAAATACGCGACGGCCGCCCAGAAGACGAACGGCGAGTCGAGGATCGGCGACAACCGCCTGCCGCCTCCCAGAGCGCACCAGACGCCGAAGACGAAGAGCAGTTGCCAGGCGTAGGGATTGAACGACCAGAAGCCGTCCGGATAAGTCGACAGGTGCAGATCGTATCGGAGCGTGAGGATGTAGAGTGCGACCGACAGAACGAGCGGCAAATCCCTGTGCAATCTTGCGAACAGCAGGATCAGCGGCAGGAAGGCCATCAGCACGACGTAGAGCGGCAGGACGTCCATATTCAACGGACGAAACCGCAACAGCAGCGCCTGGATCATCTCGGAGCCGGGTTGCTTGAAGAACTCCCCGACCTCCATTTCCTGGATGTAGAACGCCGGCTTGTCGGAGACAGTGGTGACAAAAGCGATCTCGGCCATCAGCACCAGGAACAGCAAGAGATGCGCGGTGTAGATTTGCCAGACCCGCCGCAGCACGCGCGCGGTTCCGATCACGATCCCGGCCTCGAACGTGGCCCTGCCGTAGACCAAAGCCGCCGTGAAACCGGAGATGAAAATGAAGATCTCGGCGGCGTCGCTAAATCCGTAGTTGCGGATCGTGAGCCAGGTCAAAAGGTCGGGCGAAACGTGGTCGATATAGATGAGCCAGAGGGCGAGGCCGCGGAACAGGTCGAGCCGCAATTCGCGCTGGCCGCTGGCAAGAGCAAAGGTCGGTGTCGAGACCGAAGGCGACAAGTGAGCGCGCTGCGCAATCGGGGCCTTCCCGGAGGCGGCCCGGGCAAGCCGGTCAGCAACCGACATCAAGACGGACTGTTGAACACGCCCTGTCATCCTGCTCTCGCCCGCCGACACGCTACAGAGCCGCGCGATTCGAACGCAAGCATGCGGGCGCGGGCGGCGACCCCGCCCCCTGGCCAGGCGCGGTGCAGCGCAAAACAAATCCCCGAAGCGGTTCCCCGAAAATGGGAAAACTCCGGAGACCGCCGCAAGTCTCGCGACATTTTTTCGCGCGTATTGTCCCGATTGGACATCTGGCGCCTCCCAGGAATCGATAGATATCAGTATCGCAATCACTTCTAGGACAAGAAGACCCCAACAACTATGGCTTCGATAGCATTCGCGACAATGGGCCAAGTCGGCGCGGCGGTGCCGACCGCACCCGTCTCCAGATCAATTTGCTGCAAGCAGGGAATTTCGCAAGAATCGCACTCTAAATAAAGGACTTCCGGCGATGAGATTGCGCTTGTCCGACGCGGCTACGTTCGCCGTTTTGGCGGAGCACTACCGCATGCAGGCCGAGGTGTGCCACCAAATGGCACGGACCACCGTAAGCCCCTTCAAAGAGGGCTGGCAGGAGCTTGCCGCAGAGTGGACGAGGTTGGCGCAGGATACGGAGGCAAAAGCTGCGCTCGAACGGCAATGATTGGGGAGCCACGGGGGAAGCGGGTCAGGCTGGCGGGGCGTTCATCTGCTGACCGCGGCCTACCCGATGGCGCTCGCCCAGGTTCCGGCGCCAGCCACAAAAAGCACCGATCCGAAGAAGATGAGCGCTTCAAGGGTCGTCAGAGTCCAGGGCGTACGCATGTGGAAAACTCCGGGCTGAGCCAAACCCCAAGGCAGAAATACCTCCAGTTTTTTAATGATTTAAGACAGCAAGCCTCTTTTTGCATCGCTTGTGGACAACTGGCGCCCCGAACCCGTGTTTTTTCGCGACATTCTACGTCCGCGTCGGCGTCGCCTTCTCAAGCCCTCACCAGCCCCAGATCGCTTGCGTTGGCCGGCTCGATGCGTTTTGCCCTAAATCTATACTCATTCTGGGCTTGCAATGACCCTGTCGGGACGGTGAACTGAGCCGGGGGGCCAATGACGCCGAGGGGAAGAACATGAAGGTTCTTGCCGCCACACTCGCCCTGCTTCTTTCAAGTCCGGCCGCCGCTCAAGAGTGCCAGACCTGCACATCGGCCGACGCATGCATACAGACGTATCTCAAGGCGGCGTCGGAGGCCCAAAAGGCCACCAGGCTGGCAATCCGGGATTGGCAGCAAAATCTGGACAGAAAGGCCTCCGCGGAGTTCTCCAGCAGGGGCACGACCGCATTGCAAACCGCGATGGTTTCGCAGGTTCGTTCGGAGCTTGAGCGGCTGAAGGAGTGCCTGGCCAAGGTCAAGTAGCGTCGTCGAATCGGCGAGCAGATCGCCCCAACATCGCCGCACGTTGCACCCGCAAGAAGTCCTACTCGCAACCGGCAATGCAGGCCGTCATCGCGCTCGGCGTGTGGCTGGCGAAAATAGCTGATCCCGCAACCAAGGTGCTGAGCACCAAGGCCAGCGCCACGATCTTCACCGTCAATTTGTCCCCCCTGGTTGCTGCACGACTCGCGCGTGGCAAACATCGATGCGGTTCGCGGCCGAAATTTGAGTCCGGGCCGGCTACATTGCGGCGCGATTGGAGCAGTCGTGTGCGCCGGATGGCATTGTTTCTGATTGCGACGCACACGGCGCCCTGAATGCGCACGGCGTCCGCGCTGCCGCGCGGGGCGATCAGTTGCGCGACCAAGCTGGCGGAGCAGCGAGGCTATTCGAGAAATGAAGGTAACCGAACCAGTCTCGACATCGTCGTAGAGTGGTTTGCGGCGGCCGCGCTTGCGCCGGTACCTCGACAATCACCATTGTACGGCGGGCCCTTCAGCGCGTTCGCCTTGGCACACCGTGAAACAGCTCTCGTCGTCCCGCAGCTGGGATGATGATAGCAGCGAGAATGGTCTGTCACTTCAGCGCGGTCTGTTTTTCGGTCGGCTCGGTCGATCCCGCCCCGTCGATCGCAAGATGCCGAACGTGAAGCGGGTGATGGGCCTGCGCGCACCATCCGCGACGATGTGGAGTTCTGACTACTCGATTTTGAGCCTAAGGGGACTCATGCTTGCCATCATGGTCGTGATCGTAAAGCAGATGATAATGATAATGAGGCGGCATGCGCCCCCTGCATGCAGGCACCGGATCAGGCGCAGACGCATTTTCGTTTGCGCTCGGCGCCGGGACGCCGGCGCTGAGTCCAGCCTGCAGCAATCGATTCACCATATCCTGAGTATCGTCGCAAATCAGGAAACGTTCTCTTACGAGATTGTCGACGGCCACAACAACCTTGGCCCGATACTCGCCGTACGAGCGATAGCGCTCCTCGACTGAGGGACGCGGGTCGCCCGCAGCTGCACGGGCCGCTCTCGTTGCCTGGAACGGGATGTATTGGCCGGACGCCTCGCATCCATCATTCGCCCAAGCACCCGAGCGCAGTCCCCAGCCCGTGTAGGTCGCCAGTGGCACGACCAGTTCCGGCAACCGAATGCCCGCAATGTCGTTGCCGTCACTGTCGGTCTTAGGCACATAGCTTGGATAGATCCTGCCGTTGGCCGGATTATCCTCGTACGGCGGAGTGATGACCGGCGGGTTTATCGTCGGCACAAACGTCCGATAAAAGTCTGGACCGTAATTAAACCGGTACCGCGTCGTCTTCAGACCCGTATAGGTGACGCTTGGGATGTGCGGGAATCCGACGCCATCCTGAGGCAAGGGAGGCACCATCGTGTGGTCCCGAAGCCTTGGCACCCGCGACTCCGGAGGTTGGACGCCGTACACCGACCATTCGTCCATGTCGGTCCACAGCGCCCGCTGGACCGGGGCGGAGTCCAGCGGATTGAGAAACTGCTGGCACAGACCTTTCGATGTGGGATCGCCGGCACCGCCATGCTGCTTGCTCGACAAGAGGTACAGTCGCGCGAGCGGATGATCCGGCAGATCGAATTTCCCTGCCGGGTCGGTGCTCATCAGCGAACCCGCCTTCACCCAGAACTCATTGGCCGAATAGAACTCCATAGCCAACGGACAAGTGTGGGTTTCCTCGCACCTCTTATAGCGCCAGTCGCTCGTACCGGAGATCGGATCAAAGGTCGGCACATTCGCAAACGGGTAAAGACCCTCCAGGTAAAGTAGTTCCTGGCGGTTGCGGTTGGTGCGTTTGGTCTGTGACCACCGGTAGTTCATGTTGAGCCCGTCGCCGGCCCCAATCCATTGCAGCATTCCGTCGAAAACTTTCCTATGGTTTTCGTCCTCGTTGAAACCAAGATGAACGAAGTCGTTGAGGGTTCGGGCTGGCTGCGAGGACGTCTCCGTATAGATGCGGTCGATGTGACTGCTGATCGGGTTAGGTGTGCCACCGTCGTCGTGTGACGCAAACCGCAAGAACGAATTGAAGTCGCGAATGGCGGCAAGTCCTAATCCATTCACCGTCGGGTTCTTCGCCTTGTAGGAAAATTCATAGATGTCGTTGCTTACGAAATTTCCCGAGGTCAATTTGATCGCGCCGTTAGCGATGATGCTGCCGGGATTCGTAGGATCGGGCGCGTTGGTATAAGCCCAGCCCGTGGACGGCACGGGCACAGGCGGGTCGTCGAGGTGAACGCGATGGGTCAGGACGGCATCGCTTTGGTTGGTCGAGGCGGGAAGATAAGCCAGCGAGAACGAAGCCGCGCCCGTCACGATGTACTCGTATGCAGGCCCGGTGATCGGATTGTTGGGGTCGCCTGCAATCGGGAAAGAGGCCGTTGCCACCAGGCCGTTCAAGGGCCCGAGATTGTTTTCCCAGCCAGACCACGCCGTGGTGTAGCCGCGGGTCCACAGAAACGAATCGTCCAGAACCGTCGCGTCGGTAAGCGCCGCAGGATCGTTGCCGCCGGTCGGCGTGTTGTTGAGGGTCTGATACGTCTTGCCGCCGCGGTTCGGCGGCTCATACATCATTTTGTGGTTGCCCTTGCTTGGATCCAAAGGCTGCAAAATGTAGAAATTGTGCTGATAGCCGACGTGACCCTGCGCGTTTTTTGGCGCGAGCTGGATGTCGGTGATAAGAGCATTCTGCGGATTTGCCGGGTCGACCTCGCCGATAGCGATACCGGTGATGAACTCATACTGACCGACGCCCGCAAATGAATGTCCTCCAAAGGCAGTGCCTCTGTTCAGGATCTGGATGTGCGTGATGCGCGCGTGTGCAACATGTCCCGTGGTCAGGACAGTCGTTGCCAGAAGGCTTGCAACGCCAAGCCGAGATAGTTTGTGCTTCCTGAGATGAGATGAGCGGAAAGACGCACCGATAGCGGCGTGTATCATGAGGTAACCCCCCGTTTTGTTGTCCGCACTTCCGACTCGCCAGGGCGGCTGTGTCGAGAACGGTTGAACCAACATTTAAGAGCGCTGGTATACGATGTGTAACATAACTGAAGCCGACGACAAAAGCCTTGTTGTTTCGAGGTGATTGCCAAGGTGAGCAAGCGCAGCATCAGAAAGCCGCGGCATTTTTTCTGACGCGAATTGCCAAATCTATTCGCGGCTCAAGGAGATAGATTTCGCTTTCCATGGGCCGCCACGAGTTCGGGGGAGATCGAAAATGTTGCAGCGCGCGCGAAATTTTCTCAGAGTTGCAGACTCCGAAAGCGCCACGCTGGATCGTTTCGTCCGATGCAATGTCGTTATTGCGCAACGATCTTCGATCGCGAGCAGCTGCACGCCGAAGTTGTACGCCATCATTTTTTCTTGCGCACGCCAGAGCCTAAGGCGAGGTTTCGCCATCTCGCCTTGTGGCGGTTCATGCCAAGCGTGCTACGATGGTCTTCCCAAAACAAAAAATTGAGGGAGGAGTGACAATGCAACGACCCCATCTCGTGGGCGCGGCCATCGGCTTTGTTGTCGCGCTTACGATATCAAGTACATCGGCGAATGCGTCATCGTGCACCAACCTGCTATCGCTGCAGCTGGAGCACACCACGATCACCTCGGCGACCGACAATCCAAGTGGCGTGTTCGTCGTACCCGGCACCAATCCCCCGCAAACGATCTCGAACTTGCCGGCGTTCTGTCGTGTCACGGCAACGCTGACACCGACCTCCGACTCCGTGATCAAGATCGAGGTTTGGCTGCCGGAAGGCACCTGGAACGGCAGATTCCTCGGCACGGGTGGCGGCGGGTTCCAGGGCGTTATCACCTACAACGAGCTCGCGCTCGGCATCCAGGCCGGCTTTGCTTCAGCAAACAGCGATCTCGGCACCGGCGTGTCCGGCTGCAACCCACTGTTCTGCGGCTCGGACGGCAACAAGGGCAATCCGTTTGCGATCGCGTTCGGCGATCCTGCCAATCCCTCGACCGGCTTGTTCGGGCATCCGGAGCGGATCAAGGATTTCGGCTACCGCGCCATCCATCTGATGACGGTGCGGGGCAAGCAAATCACCGATGCGTTCTATCAGCAAGGCGCGCACAAGGCCTATTTCGCGGGCTGCTCCACCGGCGGCCAAAACGCGCTGATGGAAGCGCAACGCTTCCCGGACGATTATGACGGCATTCTGGCCGGCGCGCCGGCCTTCAACCGCACCCATCTTCACATGGCGGGACTGTCCGGGTGGCAGAACACGCACGCCACGCCGGGCCGTCTGATCGTGCCCGGCCAGATGACGCTGATCAACAAGGCCGTCATCGCGCAATGCGCCGGCCAAGACGGCGGGGCCAAGACCGACCAATTCCTGACCGATCCCCGCGACTGTCATTTCGACCCGAAGGTCCTTCAATGCCAAGGCGGCAACGTCCCGCCCGCGTGCCTGACGCCTGAGCAGGTGACGACGATGCGGAACTACTATGACGGCACGCGCGATCCCGTGAACGGACAGCTTATCAATCCCGGCTCCGAGCGCGGCAACGAGACCGACAATATCGGGGCGCTGGGCCTCGCGTTGCAGGAAAACTTTCCCGAGCCGGCCTTCGACGGCCTGTTCTACTGGGTGTACGGCGCAAGCTTTGGCATGCCCGGCAGCGCCACGAACTTTGCAAATTTCGATTTTCACCACGACGTCGACACCGTCGACGACCAGCTCGAAAAGGTGCTGAACGCGACCTCAACCGATCTCAGCGAGTTTCGCGAGCATGGCGGCAAGCTCCTCCTCTATCACGGCTGGGCTGATCCGCTGATCCCATCGCAAAGCAGCATCAACTACTTCAACGCACTGGTGAAGGACCGCGACCACGGACTGCAAACGGCGGGCTTCGAGACGGGCCACGATCCCAACCTGCAGCGGACGCAGAGTTATGCCCGGCTGTTCATGGTGCCAGGCATGTACCATTGCTCGGGCGGGCCCGGCCCCAACACATTCGACGCACTCAGCCCGCTGGTAAACTGGGTCGAAAACGGAACGGCTCCGGACACGATCCTGGCTACGAAGTTCGTCAATGACAAGCCGCCGACCGTCGCGATGACTCGGCCTCTCTGCGTGTTTCCCAAGGTCGCGAAGTACAACGGAAGCGGCTCGACCGACATGGCGCAAAATTTTACCTGCGTCACGGACGAGTCCGATTTCAACCAGACGCCGGCGCCGAAATTCGGGCCGTAAGTAGATGGGGTGCCGACAAGTTTTCTGAATGAAATTTGTCGTCCCGGAAAAATCTCGAACCTGACGCGCGGCGGCATTCAGCCGCCGCGCGTCAGACCGGCCATGCGGGCGCTAGACCGGCCATAATTGGCAGGCCCTCGTCAACGGATTCAGCGATGATGGTCGCGTCCGCGAGCCAGGACTCATACGGCGTACCCGACCGCGAAAAATGACGAGGCTGCCTGAAAGAGGCAGCGCGATTCCAGCGAGATCTGCGACGTCGGCGGCCAAGAGCCGACTGCGCAGCCCAGCCACGACATCGACCTATGAAGGTTCGATGGCATCGGATATTCTGAACGGCGACGTGGCCCTATTGGCGGCCAATAATTTTTATTTTTGCGGCCGTAAACAAGGCCCGTCACAAATATCTGCGATGATAATTGTAAAAAGGAGACGTTTGATGAGAAAGTATTTGATCGCCACCGCCATAAGCCTCGCACTTTCTGCACCGGCGCTTGCCGATGAGGAGTGCGCCATTGCGCCAAACGTCGTGAAGAACCTGCAAGCCCGGCTCGCAACCGTTGTGAACTCCCCTGATGCGAACGGAGGCTTGTTCAAGCCCAACAGAATGTGGTCAGCCGTCGTCGATCGCGAAGGCAACCTCTGCTCCATCATACGGAACGATCCGGACGCCTGGCCTGGCAGTCGCTCGATAGCTATCGCCAAAGCGAGCACCGCCAACAACTTCAGCAACAGCAAAACAGCGCTCTCAACCGCCAATCTCTATTCGTTCACTCAACCGGCCAATACGGCGATAGCGACGACCTTTCCAGCGGGCTCGCTCTATGGATTGAACAATTCCAATCCGTTCAATCCGCAATTCCAGGAACAGGGGACCGGGATCGGCAAGGTTCCCGGCGGCATCATCACGTTCGGTGGTGGCGTCCCACTCTACCAGGCCGGACAGGTGATCGGCGGGCTTGGAGTGAGCGGTGACACGGCGTGCGCTGATCACGCCATTGCCTACAGGATGCGCCGTCTCGCCGGGTTGGACGGCACCCCTAGCGTGGACAATATCGTGTATCTCGGCCCGGGCGAACTGCCTCACGACGTCGGCCATCCGCATTGCTTCATTGGCCGCGACATTACGCCCTAACCGCTGAACGATGCTTGGGCTGGCACGCAATTTCTGTCAGCCCGGGCAGCTGCGGCCCGAAACTTGCCCTCATGAAAAAATATTCGGTGACGTGGGTTGCTTCATGAGGTCTGTGAGGGGCGCAAAATCGGCACAAGACGAGGAATTCGCAGAACCCAGGAGTTTGTCGTGAAACGTGTTCTCGCCGTCCTGTTGGCGATGTCGGCGTCGATGGATGGCGCATTCGCACAAATGAGAACGTCTCCAAACATGGAGCCGCCGCCTTCAGCATTTGGTCCTGATCCGATCATCCAGATCACGACAACATTCCGAGCGCGAATTGAGGGGGTGGCGGACACGCGCGACGTCCCCACCATAGCAGCGCAGGACATGGCACGTCGGTCACTCTACAACATGGCCGCCAACGAGTGCACGGTGCTAGCGGAGTTTTGGAAAGCCGATTGCCGCCTTAGCTCGTTTTACGTTTACGCTGACATCGACAGGCCTGAAGCGCAGCCCCATGTTAATTCAATGTTCGGGCAGGCGGTTTATGAACTCAGGCTGGCGCCTTCGCCCGGACGTTAGTCGTTCTGTCTTGGGCGTGCGCTCGCTCTGCCCCGTGTGCTGCATGGTCGTCCGGTTGATCGGATAGGCTGCCGACCACTTTTCCTGCAATTTTGATCGGTTATCACGCGCGACAGCTCCTTTATGGTCGTACCATAGCAAGCTGGTGGGTGTTCATCCGCCCCAGTGCATGCCTCGCTCGAAAGACATCCCCGCAGTTTCTCTTTCCGAGTTTTCTGCACTATGGTGCCGTTAAGAGGCTTTGCTTTACGGTTTCCGCTTCGTACCTATGGTGACCACCGGCTCCTTCGTCCTGCTCTGTCTTGCGAGCCTATTGCTCGCAGTCACTGACTTGCGCTGCGGTATTATCCCAAATTGGCTGAACCTTGCGATTGCGGTCGCGGGACTCGGCAGGGCTGCCCTGGTAGGCGGTTTTGCCGCAGCGCTTGCAGCGGCGTGCGAAGGCCTGGCTGTCGGCGCAGCTCTGTGGCTGCTGCGCTATCTTTTCTTCCGATGGCGAAAGTACCATGGCCTGGGGCTTGGGGACGTCAAGTTGGTGGCTGCATCGGGCATCTGGATCGGCATCGCTGGCGTTCCCGTGCAGCTGCTGATTGCATCCTTGAGCGCGCTTTTGGCCGCCGGGCTCTTGCGCTTCGGCGGGCACCTGATGACCCGGCAGAGTTCGCTGCCATTCGGCCCATTCCTCGCGCTCGGACTAGTCACGGCGTTTGCGCTCCAGCAAGCGGGCTGGATGAGCGTATCGGCTGAGGCATGATCGAAGAGTGCAATCGCGCCTTAGCGACGTGGAACCCGCTGCGGAGGCTCCCCACCTCCCTGCGATGCGAAGCTCTCGACCTGGCCGGGCATTGAACTAAGCGCCCCGGCGCCGGGCTGCGGCAAGGTCAAGATCGCGGTCAGTTGATCGTGCTCGAGCGTCACCTCGCGCCCCTGCACCGCGCGCAATTTCCAACCTTGATAGTCTTCCCCGATCTTCAAGCGCAAAGCAGCCTTGGTCGTCTGGTCGACGAAGATTCCAAAGCTTTCTTCGCCACCGGCGATGGTGCCGACCAGCGACAATTGCGGACGCTCAACACGCTGCGGCTTCGGCGCGGGTGGCGGCGCGCTCGGCCGCGGCGCGGCAGCGACCACAGGTGGCGGCGGCCGGCGCGACGGCGAAAAGATCGGACGCTCTCGCGTGGTGGAGAGACTTGAAAACGGAATTTCCCATAGCGGATTGGGGCTAAGCGCGCGCTCCGGAGCTGGAGGCCGTGCTTCCGGCGGTCGCACCGTGATCACTGGCGCGGGCGTTGCCGGCTGATCCCAGACTGTTGAGGTCGATGGGTCATCCGTATGGCGCGGCGTGTCGAGATCAGGCGCGTCGGTCGGCACCGCCAGAGTTGCCGACGGCACGGCAACTGCGGTCGCCAGCAACAATGCGAACCTTAGGCTGCGTTTGCTCAAAATATGCGATCTCATGATTTTGCGCCTTGCCACTGGCCGGAAACGCTCAACAGGACGCGCAGCTTGCCTTCGCCGGAGGATGCAAAGCCTGCGGGCACCTGCACCGATAGCTGATCAACGAACAGGAAGGGTTGACCCGCCTCAAGATCATAGAGCAATTGCTGAAGAGCCGGTTGGTCGATATCGCAGCTCGCGATGATGGTGATGAAGCCCGTCTTGGCTTGCGGGCCCTCCAGATCGACCTGGGATGACAGCACGTTACCACCGAGTTTTGTGACCGCCGCCGTCACGCGTTGCAGCAGCGCGGCACCGGCTACTGTCACCGTCGCTCCCTCCAGGAACGGCGAACCGGCAGGAGCCGCGACACCGTTGCCCTGGGCAGGCCCCGCGCCGGGTCTGCGACCATCGAACTGCTCCAGCATCGACCGCAAGCCCGCGACCTCGGCACGCCCGTTCAGAACATCCATGAAGGAGCTTGCCATCAAGAACAACAATAGGATCATCCCGCAAAGGTATGAGCCTGCGGCGAAAATCGGCATCCCGAGGAGCTTCCGGGCTATCTGATTCATGAGCCGGACCCGAAATAGGACGTGATGTGCGCCTCTATGTGGAAGCGTTCGCCCGGTTCATTCTGCCCACGCGTGGTGGGTGCAAAGAAGGTCGCTCGGGTGAACTGCGGTGACTGTTCTATCGCCTTGATCAACGACGGGGCGTCCTGCGTCAACCCGATGATTTGCACTTTATCGCCATCGATCCTGAACTCCGTCACATAGGTCGAATCGGGCAGCACACGGGACATTGCCTCCAGCACCATAACGCTCGAGGGCGAGGTCTGCTTGCGCTTGGCAAGCAACGTCTCCGCCGAACCCGCCGCCTGGTTAAGGCGGAGAGACGCTCGGCGCTGCGCGATCTGACGCGACAGTTCCTGCTGTTCGCTCTCCTGCGTACTTCCGACGTAGGCTGCAATCGCAAGCGAACCGGCGCCGGCCAGCGACGCGCCGAGCAAGGCCCCGCGCAACAGGCGCGGCACGTCGATCGCTGTGCCTGCACTTCCCAGTGAGCGCTGAAAAACCCTGATCGGCTCCGCCGTCTGCGCGGCATCGCCGACCTCGACCAAACCCGCAATTGATGCGGCCCTGACATTCGCCGCCAACTTCAGCAGTGGCTGGATCCTTTGCTGCGATGTCGCCGCGACAGTCAACGCGATCCGGTCGGCCGCGATCGGCTGGGGCGCCGTCATGCCGAAGACGGCATCGGTCGACGACCACGGCGTCAGGCGATCGATCTGGGCGCGGACCATGCCGTCGAGGAAGTCAGCCGCGGCCTTCGGAAAATCGATCGTGCGAAACAGCACCTGCTCCGATCGCATGACCACGTCGATGCGGCTGCCCCGCAACACCTGCTCCCATCCGCCGCCAAATGCCGGCTCGGGCCTGCCGTTCACGAGCCGAAACGAAAGTTGTGGCAGCACGGCGCCTTTGCCCGGCGAAATGACGCGCGCGACGAAATCGCCGGGCTCGCGCTCGACGAAAATGATCCGCCGCCGCGACGCGAACCGGGTCGCAATCATCTCGATGGCGGCGGCAGTGGCCGCAATCCAGGTCGCGAACAAGATCTTCAGTTCTGACAGCATCGCCGTCGCCTCCCGTCACACCTTCGCCGGCACGCGCCTCGGCGCGGCGACGTCGTTCTGCCACGACAGCACGCGGTAAGGATCCTCCTCCCCGCGCAACGAGATCACCACCTCTGAAGCGGCCTCCCGGCCGTTCGGAAACCGGACGCGAATTCTGAGGCGGTAGGCCTCGCTCTTTTGCGCGATTACGCTGCTCTTGACTCCGCCGAGTGCCTTCGCGATCGCTTCGGGGTCACGGGGCAGCGCGCCGCGATCGTTCAGAAATTGCTTGAGCAACAATGGCGTCATGCCGGGCAGTGCCGCAACGACTTCAGGCGGCGCGTTGACCACATCGACCCCGGACCCACCCGAGAACACGGTGACGAACGGCAGCGCGCGCTCGACAAGCGCCGGCGGCAGCCCAAGCACAAGGCCAAGCTCGTTGACATGGGCAAACGGTGCCTGCCGCGGACCGTAGGTGCGACCTGTCGCACGATAAAGCGCTTCCTCGGCGCCGGCGCCCTCCGTCGTCTCTTTTGTGCGCCATCCGATGATGCGGTCACCGTATTGCTTGGCGTCTTCGGTCGAGGCACCCAGCACAGACATAAGGCCGACGAGCAACTCCTTTGGCGCGGCATTGAGATCAATGCGCGCGGCCTCCGACACAAAGGAAACCGCAAGATCAGCGCCATTCAGCCGCGTTTGAAACGAACCCTGGGCCGGCCGGCCATCGTCGCCCGCAAGCCGCAATTGGTAGGCGGTCAGTTCGACTCCTGCCGAAACCAGCGCTTCGGCCTGTAGTGCGGTATCGTTCAGCGCAAGCGCCCGCGCCGAATTTGACAGATATACCGAGAAGATCATCGCCAGCGCCGCCAACGCGGCGAGCAGCCACAACACAGCGACGATAACGAAGCCAGCTTCGCCCTCAGTCGAGTTACGCCTGCCGAGCCGAACCATCATGAGCCGCCCTGCTTTGACGCGCCGCCGGTAAGCTTGCCGTCGTCCCTGGTGTCATTGACATCCTCACCTTGGCCACCGCCTGATTTGCCGGCACGAGCGGGTGCATTGACGTGAACCGGCGTGACAGTCGAGACCGATAGCACGCGCTCACTCGCTGCGTCCCGCACCGTAAGCATAATCGCCTTCGGCAGAGCGTCCATTTCGTGCCAATTATCGCGGAAAACACCGTCTTGATCGGCATACGCAAACGACATCCGCAACGGCGGCCGCAGCAACACGACGGGGTCTGCGACATGAATCTGCTCGGACGACGATACACCCGCGGCAAGCGGGGCAAACGGCGCGCGGGACCGCACTGTCACAAGACCAATGCGATCGCGGGTCTCTCCTATCCGCACCACGTCAAGGCCTATTCCGACATTGGGGCCGATTGCGGTGCGCACGAAGGTGACCGAGAGCGCGGTGCCCTCGAACAGCGGCTTCTTCGAGGTGCGGTTTGCCGGCACGAATTCGGCGGCGGCGAGATCGGCGGCGATCCGCTGCATCGAGATGCCGATAAGCTCGGCTTGCTGAATCCGCTCGAAGCCGCGATCCCAGCTCGGCAGCCATTGCGCGGTGAGCGTGGCCAGTGACGACAGAATGAGACCGAACAGCGCCAGCGCCACGAGCGCCTCGATCAGCGTGAAGCCGTCCTCGCCACAGCTCTTGCTTGCGCGTCTCGCTGTCATTGCTTTCGCCCTGGCATTAAGCGGACGGTTTCGAGGTCGATCGCGGCTCCGGATGGCGACCGCACGCGGATCTTGACCAACTGCGGAATCCAGGCGACCTCGGGGTTATTGATCACCCAGCCGCCGCCGACCGGGCCGATATCGACTTGCCAGCGATAGTCGCGGATTTGTCCCGCGAGGCTACCGGGCGCCAACTCCTTGCGCTGCGGGATGGCGGTTGCGAGCACCGTCTGCGCGGTCTGTATCAGCGCGACATGGTTTTCCAGCGCCCGCACGCCGCGGACGTTGGTTGACATCACATATCCGATGGCGACGATCGCGATCGCCACGACGGCGAGCGCAATCAGCACCTCCAGGATCGTGAAGCCGGCTTCACTGCCGTCAGTTGACGCGCGCGCGTGTTGACACAATCTCGACCCTTCCGGTCAGCCAGTTGACGCGAATTTCATAGGAACTGTCGAGCCGCGTCAGCGCAATGGCGCCGCCGCAACTCATGCCGTCGCCAAAGAAGCTGATAGTAGACAGCACGGCCCGCTGCCGGCAGGTTTGCGGCAGCAGCGCTTCGAAGCGCACATCGTCCGGGATGCGGATCAGCTGCGCAGTCGCTCCAGACCGGATCGCGCGCGAGGGTGCATCCACGAGTGTCGACACATCGGTGCCGCGCCGGATCGCGGCGTTGCGATCGGCCTTCAAGAGCGACGCCGCCTCCAGCGCATAGGCCTGTAGCCGCGCCCGCGACGTATTGCGCGGCACAAACGGCAGCAGCACCGCAGCAAGCATGGCGACAAGCGCGATCACGCATACCATCTCAAGGAGCGTAAAGCCTCGGTCGCCGGCCACATCAATACGTTTCATGTCGGTCTCTAACTGCGGTCGTCAGTCCTAGTCATTGCTGGCAGTCGTCAATTTTTCGAGCGAGATGTCGGCGGCCGTGCCGCTTCCGCCTTCCTGACCATCTGAGCCTAGAGACACGATATCAAAGGCGGAATGCTCGCCCGGGGCGCGATAGATGTACGGATGATTCCAGGGATCATTCGGAACATTGCCGCCCTTCAAGTAAGGTCCGTTCCAGGCGGCAACTCCCGGGGTGCGGCGGACCAGCGCGGTCAATCCCTCCGACGCCGCGGGATAACGGCCGGCATCAAGATTGAAGAGGTCGAGCGCGCTGGCAAAGCTCTGCATCTGGATTTTGGCGGCCTTGACCTTGGACTCGCTCAGATAGTTCAGCACCCGCGGACCAATCAGTCCCATGATCAACCCGATGATCGTGATCACCACCAGCATTTCGACCAGGGTAAAGCCCTGCTCACCCGTCCGCCCGACGCGTTCGCTGAGGAGCCTGACATCCTCCGAATTTTTCGACATGACGATCTCCTTCGAGTTTATCCAACAAGCTGGGTGACCGATAGCAATGCGGTCATGACGGAGACGATGAGTCCGCCGACAACGGCACTGATCGAGATGATGGCGAGCGGTCCGACAATGCTGACGATGCGATCGAGGCTGCGCTGCAGCTTGGCTTCGTAGAATTCGGCGACCCTCCCGGCGAGCACCGGCAGCTGACCGGTCTCCTCACCAAGTCGGAGCATGCGCACGGCCATCGGCGGCAGGGTGCTCGAGGCCGACAACGCCTCGGACAGCTTCCCGCCCTGGCGCACACGATCCGCAGCCGCCTTCCAGGTTTCGACCTTTCCGGTCACCGCCATGATGTCGACCAGGATGCGCAACGTGGCCGTGAGGCTCACGCCGCTGCCGAGCAGGACGCCGAGATTGCGGCAGAAAAGGCTGGTCCGATAATATCGAAAGATCCCGCTGACGCCAGGGATGGCTGCCAGGCGGGCGATGAGCGCGCTGCGCCTATCTGGCTGGCGCAGGACGAGCCAGAGCCCCAAAACCAACGCCGCGCCTGCAAGCAGCAGGGCCGTGCCGTTGGCGCGCATGAAATCGGAAAGATGGATGAAGAAGCTCAGTGCGGAAACGGACTTGCTGCCGAAATCCTGCAACACGGAAGAGAATTGCGGCAGCACGAACAGGATGAAAAAAAGCATCACGCAGATCGCCGCGATCAGCACGAAGAGCGGATACTGCATAGCGTCCGAAAGCTTGCGGCGCATCGCCTCGGCGCGCATCCGCTCCTGGCCCAACAGCTCCAGCACCTGATCGAGCGTGCCTGAAACTTCGCCCACCCTGACCAGCGCCACATACATCTGCGGGAACAGCGTCGGATGCGCACCAGCCGCCTCCGCGAGGCTTTCGCCGGAGAGCAGCGCCGCGCGCAATTTGGCGACGACGGGCCGCAGCCTGCCGACATCGGCATCGCTTGCGAGCAATTCGAGCGCATCGTCGAGCCGGGCGCCGGCCTTCAGCAACAGCGCGAGATCGCGGGTAAAGGTCGTCACCTCGGTGCGGCTGGGCTGACCGAAGATGCCGAACCCGGTGGACGCGGAGGGAGCTCGTTTCTCCTCTACCGTCTCAATCGGCAAAAGCCGCAGATATTCGATGCGCGCGGCGACCTCGCTCGCGCTTGGCGCCGACAGCCTGCCGTTTACGATCTCGCCGGTCTGCGTCAACGCACGGTAGCGGAAGTTCGGCACGGCCTACCTCGTCGTCGTGACGCGGAGAATCTCCGCAGGGCTGGTCAGGCCGGCGCGGCATTTGGCGAGGCCGTCATCGAGCATGGTGGTCATGCCGGCGCGGATCGCGGCCTGGTCGATCTTCAAACCGTCGGTCTTGTCTCCAATCAAGGAGCGGAGCTCGTCATTGAGCTCCAGCACCTCGAACACACCGAGCCGGCCGCGATAGCCGGTACCGCTGCAGCGCTCGCAGCCCGCGGAGGCATGAAGGGTCTCGCCGGCCCTGAAGCCGAGCGTGGCCAGTCGCGGGTCCTCGGCCAAATCCGCCTCACGAAGCTTTCTCGACGACTTGCAGCGGTCGCAGAGCTGGCGCACCAGGCGTTGCGCGATCACTGCGCGCAGGGTCGAACGCAACAGATAGGCTTCGACGCCAAGGTCGAGCAGCCGCGGAAGCGCCGCAGCCGCAGTTTCCGTATGCAGCGTCGTCAGCACCAAATGGCCAGTCAGCGCGGCATGGACCGCGACATGCGCGGTCTCGGAATCGCGCACCTCGCCGACCATGATCACGTCCGGGTCCTGGCGCACGAAGGAGCGCAATGCGGTGGCAAAGGTCAACCCGATCGCGGGCTTGATTTGCGACTGGTTGATGCCTGGAATCTCGTATTCGACGGGGTCCTCGATGGTGAGGATTTTCCGGACCGGTTCATTGAGGATAGAAAGGATGGTGGCGAGCGTCGTGGTCTTGCCGCTGCCGGTTGGCCCGGTGACGACGATCATGCCATGAGGAAGCTTCAAGAGCCGCCTCAGCTTTGTTTCATCAGCGCGGGCAAAACCCAGCCTGTCGACCACCAACAATCCGCGATCCTTCGGCAGGATGCGGATAACGGCGGATTCGCCGTGCTGGGTCGGCATGATGGCGACGCGGATATCGATATCGGCGCGGCCAGCGCGCAGCCGCGCGGCGCCGTCCTGGGGCAACCTCCGCTCGGCGATGTTGAGGCTTGCGATGATCTTGATGCGGGAGATGACGGCCTGCGGCAGCACGCCGGCGGGCGCAGCGACCTGCCGCAGCAAGCCGTCGATCCGAAAGCGTACGGTCAGCCCAGTCTGAAACGGCTCGATATGGATGTCGCTGGCGCGCAACTCGACGGCTTTTTCGAGAAGATCGTTGACGGCGCGCACGACCGGCGCGCCGCTGGCGAGATCGCGCAGACTTTCGATGTCGTCCTCGCGCAACTGCCGCAAGCCGTCCATGTCGGAGGCGCCATCCGGGCTCTCACTCGCAAGGCGCTGATCCAGCACAACGGCGAGATCATCGAAAGCGGCAACCCTGATCTCGATTGCGGGACCAAGAACGATCTCAGCCGCGCGTCTTGCCGCAAGGTCAGTCGGGTCCGCTACCGCAAGCAAGGTATGGCCTGCGGCGGATTGATAAGGAAAGATCAGGGTTTCGCGCAGAAAGCGCTGCGAGAAGGAAGAAACGAGCGACGCGGCCTGCAACATCTCCTGGAGCGTCACGCGCGGTAGTTTGTGAAATCGGGCCGCCTCGTCGGCGAACTCGCCACCCGACAGGTCAGTGAGCTCCCAGAGTTTCTTCTGCGCGCCCAATGGCAGGAATGTATCGTCCTGCGGCCGGTCGGTCACGGCAGAATCCACAGAAGCGTGCGCGTCGCCCGAGCGGACGTGGCCGGCATTCCGCAGATGAACTAGAAATTGCGAAGCACCTTGAACAACGTCCATTGGTCGAGTCCCTATTGCCGCGCGGTCGCCCAAAGCATCGCGAGCCGCTGGCCCTCCGCGATCTGGACCGGCGACATCTTCGATGCGACCGCGTTGCGGAGCCGCAGGAAATAGTCGCGCTCGTACTTCGGAGCGCGCGCCGCCGCCAGATTCAACCACTTGTAGGCAAGGACAAAATCCTGGGGCACGCCGTGACCCTTGTCGTACATCAGCCCGAGCATACCCTGGCCGAACGAATTTCCGCGGATCGCGGCCTGATAGTAAAGATCGGAAGCCGTGACGTAGACCTGTGGCGCACCATAGCCGTTCTCGAACATGAAGCCGAGGAAGGCTTGCGCCTGCGCGTTGCCGCGAAAGGCGAGCGGGGTCAGGAGCTGGACGACGAGGAGATAGTCACCTCGAGCGTAGGCGGCGTTGGCGGACGAGAGCGTATCGGCCCCGGCGCGCGCGACGGGAACCAGATAGCAGGCAAGCAGGAGCAGACCGGCGAGAAGCCCACGGACCCTCGCCGACCGACGCGGCGCCCCCGCGTCAGTGCACGGTGTGGATAGTAAGGTCATCGGTGCTCGCTCCAACGCTGCCGCGCAGTTTCGAGCGCAGCTCTTCGGCAACATTATGGGCGTCGGTGCCGTCGCGGATGATCTGCGGGCGAATGAAGATGATTAGTTCCGTGCGGGTTCCCTTCTTGTCCTGGTGCGAGAAGACGTCACCCAGCCCCTGGATTTCGTCAAGCAGAGGAATCCCATTCCGGTTGCCGTTTTGCTGCTCGCTGATCAAGCCGGCCAGCAACACGGTCTGACCGGTCGCGACCGAGATCGAACTCTTCACTCGCCGTTCCGATACCGTGGGCGTCAGGGAAGTGGCCGACGTCGGCGTCACGTTACTGATCTCCTGCTCCACGTCGAGCCGCACAACGCCGTTGGCATTGATGCGGGGCGACACGCGCAGAATGATGCCGGTGTTGCGGTAGTCGATTGTGTTGACCACGGTGTTGCTGGTGGTGAGAACCGTGGCACTGCCGGTCGAAACCGGCACGACGTCGCCGACCTGGAGTGTCGCCACCTGGTTGTTGATCACGACGAGCGACGGGTTGGAAAGGACTTTCACGCTGGTAACAGTGTGCAGCGCATCAAGGATAGCCGTCGGGCTCGCCTCCGAGCCAATCAGGAAATTGAAGCCCGGAAGGACACGGTTGATGAGTCCAGTGGTCACGGTCGTGGCGATACCGGTAACAGCGTCTGTCGTTGTGGTCGTGCTTGGCGGCTGCGTCGACTGGGTGTTGAGCAACGATCCCTTGTCTGGGGGCAGGCCGAGACCCTTGCTCTTCAGGAAGAACTGCACGCCGTAGCTCAACTCGTTGGTCAGGGTCACCTCGGCGATGGTAGCATCGATCGCCACCTGCAGCGACGGCTTATCGATCTGTTGCAGCGTCGCTTCGATGATCTTGTAATTGCCCTGGTCGGCATAAATGAGCAGCGAATTGTTGACGACGTCGGCTGTAATGCGCACGCCCTGCATCAACGCCTGTCCGGTGCCTCCGGTGCCCGCGCCGCCCTTGTCGAGCGCGCCGCCGCCAGCCGGCGGATTGCCGGCAAGCCCTTGCGGCTGGCCAAACGCCGAAGTTGCAGCGGAGGCGGTCCCGCCCGGCGCGCGCGAGGCGAAGCCGCCAATCTGCGACTGACCGCTCGGATTGAGCGACAGCCGTTCAAGGCTTGCCGTCGCCGACGCGCCGGATCCCGGTGCCAACTGGTTGTCGGCATTGTCGAGCGAGCCTGTGGAGCCGCCGATGAACATGTCGGTCAGGACGCGCGCCATCTGCCGCGCCTCGCCATATTTGACGCGATAGACATGAACGCTGGTACGTGCGGTGTCGGCATGATCGAGCCGCCTGATCCAGGTTGCGGCGGTGTGCAGCAGCGCCGGCTTGCGGCTGACCACAAGGATCGCGTTCAGTCGGTTCATCGGCTGGAATTTGACCACGCTCTGGCTAAGCCCGCTCTCGCCAGAATCCATGATCTTCTCAAGCTCGGTAATGATCGGTTCCGGCGCGCTGTTGCTGAGGGGGTAAATGCCGACAGATTGTCCGCGCATCCAGTCGACGTCGAAGCTCAACGCGGTATCGACTGCAGTCCGGCGTTCCGCGCCGGTGCCCTGGATCAGGAGCAGGTTGCGCGTGGAATCGGCGCGAACGCTGCCCGGCTTGGTGGCAAAGGAATCCATCAGCTTCAGGACCGTCTGTGCCGACACATACTGGAGCGGAACAACCGATACACCGTAACCGGGCTCGGGCGATACCGCCGAGGAGTCAACATGTCCTGAGCCAACGGCATCGCCGAGCGGCGTCAGGCGATAGCCTGCGCCGTCGCGCACCAGCACTACGCCGGACAACCGAAGCGCGCTTTCAAGCACAAAGGCTATGTCGGACTTGGGCACAGGACGAACGGAGACCAGGCTGACCGTACCTTGCACCCTCGGATCGATCACGTAGCCGGTGTTGAGAATGTCGCCCAGAACCACCTTGGCCACGGTCGCGATTGGCGTGTTCTCGAAGTTCAAGTCGTAGCCGTTACCGCTCGGCTGGGCCCGCACCGGCACATCGCCGACATCGGCGATCTCAGTCCCCTCGTATACCGCAGCGCGGCCGCGCACACCGGCATTATTCTGCGTGGAAGCAACTGCCTGGGTCTGCCGGGGCATGATGTCGACCGATCGCACCTTGTCGAGCACGTCGATCTCGCCGGGCGCGGTGCTCCCGGAGTTTCCAACTGTCACATAATTGCAAGATGTTAGAAGGGTTATCGTACAAAACGCGAACAGCATTACGCAGGCGCTGCGTATGGCCGTCCGGGAGCGGCCCTTACTGCTGACGCCACACAAACAATTCGGCCCATCGTTTTGGATGCTTTTCGTATCCACGGTGACCGAAGTCCTACGCTACTAAACAAACGCTTTCAGCTATCGGCGGATAAGCGCACATTTTAGGCTATTTGGCCAGTGCGTTCGCGTACGCCGTTAGCAAAAAACAAGATTTATCAGTGTGGTGTTGCTCATTGGCGGCAGACGAAAGTTTGCGGTCTTATCAATACTCCCTCTACCGCGGCTTGCGGCCAAAGATCCAATCCGGCACCCAGTCAAATTCGCCGTATTCCGCACCACAACAGGCGCCCGGCTGAGCCAACCCACCTCCCGCGGCATCACCTCCCATTGGTGGTAATCAGGCATCGGCCGCGCGGGCTGTCCATGCTCCGCGCGGCCGATGTCGAACCTCATTGATTATTACTTGCTTCCTTATCAAGACCATGACGATCGTCGTCACCGTCGTGATCCGGTTTCACGCACGCAAAGCTCGCCGCGCTCGTCGTGCTTCCCCCTTTGTATTTCGCGAATTGCGGCCACGGGCAAAGCGGTCGTTGGAAGGCAACGCCCTGTGTCGGATCATCATTCACATATTTCGTGGCGATGATCTTATCGGGGCCATCACGGGTTTCCACCCATCGATCGAGAGCCGTGAGGATGTCATCCGCGGCATCGGAGGGATTTGGCCCGTTGACCCCCTGACCGAAGGCGTTTGCGCCGGGTCCGCCACCGCAGTGGGCCATTCCCGGGACCATGAAGAGGCGGTAGAAATCCTGGATGTCTTCGTGACCACCCAGTTCTCTGCTAACGGAGTTGTAGTAGTTGATGTCATTCTCGGGCGAGATCGCGGTGTCGCCCCAACCCACATATTGAATCAACTTGCCGCCGTGCGACTGGAAGGGACGAAGGTTTGGATCGACGGAGTTCAAGATTGCCCCAGTCCGAATATCGGCCTGATGAGCGTTATCAGCGATGCTATAGGTGTCGGGAGTCCATCCAGAATTTGGAAAAACGATGTACTGGAAGAAGTTGTCGCCGAACAATCCTTGCAGTGCATTTGCCGGATTACCAGTGTCTATCAGCCATACGGGCCAATTAGCCGGGTTGCTCGCCTCGTCGCCGGTCACACGGTAGCCCGGGAAAATCCCGGGAGGGCCTGAAAAAATCTTCTGGACAGCGTCGATCTTGTCCTTTGGCAGCGACAGCTTTTGCGGGTTGAAGCGGCAGGCTGGCGGATTGTTAAGGAATTGATCGCTGCTCAGCCCGCCGTCATGTCCGGCACACTGTGCCAGCATGGCATTGCTGACGACGTTGAGGTCGGCTTGCGAAAGGTCACCGGTCGAGGTGGCAGTAAGCGCTTTTTGGTCCCAGACGAACCCAGTAAACAGGTGAGTCCAATAATTCGCTGGCGATCCGGCCACGATCCCATCGAAGTCCCGCGGATATCGCTGCGCCTCCATCAAGGCTTCGCGGCCGCCGTCGGAACAACCCATGAAATAGGAGCGACGAGCACCGCTCGACTTGAACGCCATGACAATGTCCTTGGCTACGTCGGTCGTCTCCTTGAGTGACCGATAACCGAAATCGACGACCTTCTCGGGGTGCCCCACCGCCCACGATGCGTCAACGCCGCTGCCCTGATGGCCATCATCGGTCCCTGCTACGGCATAACCTCTCCGAAGCGGCTCTCCCATGCTGGTGTAGCTGACCGCTCCACAGAAACCGCCGCAGCCAACCTGCAGATACTTCAGGTTCCACCCGGTCTCCGGAACCCACACCTCGAAGTTGATATGGGAGTCGCTCGTCGGGGTCGTGAACCCTGCCACTCGGCAGAATTGTGGCAACCCGGTAATCGACTGGCCCGCCGGGGTGACGAACGTTCCAGCCGGAACAGTCTGCGCCGTGGTTATCGTCGTATTCGGTCGGTGAAAATTGGTGGCAATCTGCGAGCACGACATGGCCGCCGCGGGCGACATTCCGAACCCGATAGAGGCAGCTGCAGCGGCGGCCGCCGACTGCAAATACACAGAAGCTCTTCTCATCGTAGTCCCTCCCTGTTTCGAAGGCATGGTGCTTCGGCACCGCAACCTTCGTCCGCTGCAATGCCATTGTGTTTTTTCGGCACTTGCATTCTCGACACGTTAAATCATTAATCCGAGACACACTGTCGCTCAGCGGACAATTGATCCCATGCGATCGCTCGAAAATTTACTTGCTGCGAGCAAATGGGCGAACGCGCTTTCCGCCGAAGATTTGCAGCGTGCGCGCACGGCAATCGTCGTCCGCGAACTTCAGCCCGGCATTTACGCGTGTCGAAAGGGCGACCCGTCCAACTTCTGGTTCGGCGTCATTGACGGCCTGCTCAAAGCCGAAACCCTGTCCGAGACCGGAAAGGCCGTTACGTTTGCGACCCTTCCCACCAATTCCTGGTTCGGCGAGGGCTCGATACTCAAGGGCGAGGCGCGCAAATATGACGTGATAGCGTTGCGTGACTCGCGCGTGGCGCTCATGCCAGCGGCTATTTTTTTCTGGTTGTTGGATACAAACATCTCCTTCAATCGCTTCATACTGACCCAGCTCAACGAACGGCTTGGGCAATTCATCGGCGCGTTCGAGCATGACCGCCTGGACGAACCCGAGGCGCGGGTAGCACATACCATTGCGGACATGCTGCATCCGCAACTGTATCCGAACCGCGAAGGCCGGATTGAAATCTCGAACGAAGAGCTCGGCCATCTCGTTGGTGCGTCGCGGCAAAGGATCAATCAGGCTTTGCACGCGCTGGAAAAATCCGGGCTGATCAAGGTGGCATATCGGGTGATTACGGTGCTGGATATCGAGGGCCTGCGAACCTTCGGCATGTAGCGCTTGCACCGCATAAATCTCTCAAAGCTTTCAGCCGGGTGCCTTCCGACTTGGCATTTCCACCGAAGGCGTCAAGCTCGCGATCTACACAAGATGGCCCGCCACGAGCGCATACAACTCATTCGACGAGCGCATTTGACTCATCAACTTCGCGCGCTATCCTCTCACCTTGGGGTTGCGGCTCGACAACGGTGAAATTGATTACGCGCAAACCCGTTGCGGCTCTTGATCCCGCCCACGATCCGATATCTGCAAGAACATAAAATCCAATCAAGAACATAAGGGAGGACCTATGCGTGCATTAGGCTTCGCCATAGCTGCCGCCGGCTTGCTGCTCTCTTCGCTTGCCGAACCAGGATTCGCAAAATCGCACGGCTCGCCCGCGGTAACTGCCGCCCGGCAAAAGATATTTGGCCTTGAGAATGTTGATCCGAAAAGCGGCCAAGTTCGCGAGGATCGCGTTATATTTTCCTGGCTCACAAACGCTACCTTTGCCGCGGCGGTGAAGGGACACGTTCTCTTGCTCGATACCTTTGTTACGCGTCTGGAGGTCCAGCCAGGGCGCACGCCGCTTGTCATTCAAGATCTGGTCGACCTGGATCCGGACTACATCTTCATCGGCCACGGACATTTCGATCACGCCGACAACGCGGCCTATATCGCAGCGCAGACCGGAGCCGTCATCTTCGCCAGCCCGGAAACCTGCGATAACATGGCGATAGACGCGCAGAACAACTTCAACAATCACTATACCTCCGTGAAAACGGTCACGTGCAGGCCGCTCACCTCGCGAGGCTCGCTGCCAGGCGCGGAGATCGTGTCGATCCACGATCTCGAGCCGGAACTCGACATCAAGGCGTTCAAGCACCTGCATTCCACCAACACGGGAGTCACCGATCCGGACGCAGTGCCGATTGCTGCAAGCTCCGCCGGGGTGTGTCTGCCCACGCCGACAAAGGGCAACACTTTTCCCTGCAACCTGCAGGACCCACGCGACCCGCAGCTGTTTCCAGCCGGCACGCCACTGTCCTCCGTGATGCAAATCGGTACGAGCCGCGCAGGCGCCGGCGGCCCCATATCGATGTTTTATGTGTTCACGGTGAAGAACCCTGGCCGAGACCCGTTCAGATTCGTCTGGCACAACACGACTGGCGACATTGTGGACAGTTGCGCACTTCCCAACAACAACCCCGCAACCAGCCTGCCTTTTGAACCAGGTCAGGCCGCAAATGGCTGCTTCCCCGGCGTGACGGTCAACGGCAAGACGGTGGGCGCAAATCTCGCCTCGATCATGGACAACCTCGGGCCCGTGCACGTGGAGCTCGGCTCGGTCGTCAGTCTCGGCTTCAATCAGAACGGCGAGCGGGACATCGTGACTTATCTTCAACACGTTCGTCCCCGCTTCTTCATTCCAAACCACGTCACCGCGGTGGCGGTCGAAGGCTCCTCGCTGGAATGGAAGGTTGGCTTCATCGACGCGCTGAAAGCTGCAAACGTGCCGCAGTCATCATGGCCGCAGATTCTGTGGATCGTCGACCCCAACGACTACCTGCGCCCGATCGTATTTGATCTCGATAACCCCGATCGCGATCATTTCTAATCTCATAAGTGGACAGGTTGGTGGCCGGTGTCGCCGCTGGCCTGTCCACTCCGGTGGCGGCGCCTGATCGGAGCTTGCTCACCACCGCGCTGATGACATACACTCTCCAAAAATTCGGGCGGGTGGCCTTCTTCGGGGAAGTTGTTCTCATGTTAGGGAAAGCGCTCATTGCCTTGGCGGCAGCGGCGTCGTGGGCATTGGTGCCGCAAGCAGCCTCGGCAGGATACCGCTGCTACGGCAACAGCACCGTCGTTGGATCTCCGCGATGCGCCGGAGTTGGCCTCGGTCTCCAATCTCCGCGCTGGTACTACAGTAATAATTATCCCTATTGGATTTATTACTCGGAACGTCCGTACATTGCCTTCAGAGATGTTGTCGGCGGCTGTTACCTGATCAGGCGCCCGGTGATGGACGCAAGATCGGGCTGGGTCACACGCACCGTGGAGGTTTGCGAGTGACGAGCTAGCGCTTGGCCTCGGTCTGGCTCCTCGTTCAATGCTGCTCGCGGCAGCTCCGGCAAACCGGCCACCTCGCCCTGGCGATCGTGATTTTTGCAAAGCGCGATTGTTTCGGATCGAGCCACATTCGCGCTTTGCCTTGTCGTTGGCACACGATCTCCGGAAAACCGGCTCTTCAGTTTTCCGGATTATCCAGCTTGCTTCGACGGATTATCGGAAGTCCCGGTCCCCATGGTCGCGGTCGTCATGATCGTGATCGTCATGATCGCGATCGAAGTCGAACAGGTCGAACAGGTCGCCGATCGCCGGCATGTTGACGGGCACGTAGGGGTTATCCTCGTCCATGCGCGGGTTGGGCAGGTTATCGCGGCTGCGCTGGCTGAGCTTGCCGAGATACCAGTTGCGCTCGACGAATTTCACGAACGACGAATGCTCGTTGTAGACGTGGCTGATGTGACCGCCGCGGGAGAACGGCGACACTGCGATCATCGGAATGCGCGGACCCGTGCCGAAGAAATCGACGGGCTGGATGAAACCGGAATCGTAGTAGCCGCCGCCCTCGTCCACCGTGACGAAGATGGCCGTGGATTCCCACAACTCCTTGTTGGCCTGCGCAAGCTCGATGATGTTCCTGGCGAAGGCCTCGAACAGGTCGAACTTCGACGTGGCCGGGTGGCCGTCCATGGCGCCGTCAGGCTTGACGTAGGACACCGCCGGCAGGGTGCCGTTCTTGAGGTCGTTGAACAGATCGGTGACGTCGCGCATGTGGTCGGCGCGCATCGCCGGGTAGTTCAACTGATACTCGAACGGATTGCAGATGTTGCAATAGATTCCGTCGAGCGGCGTGCCGGTGCCGGACACGTTGTAGCTTCCGCCGTAATACTTCCAGGGAATGTTCTTCGCGCTCAGGAGATCGCCGATCGACGTCATGGTGACCGGTGGAATCGAACCGGCCCCGCTCGGCGTGCCCTGCGGCGTCCAGGCCGGGTCGATGTTCACGGCGTTGTAGTAATGCCCAGCGTCGCATCTGGTCTGCACCCTGTAGGGCAGCTTGCCGAGATAGCTGACGATGGCGCCGATACCCGGCGCGTTCGGGTCGGAGCAGTTGAACCACTGCTTGCGCGCCGTGTAGAGGTTCAGCGTGTTCGGCTGCGGATCCGGATTGTAGATCGCGCCGGCCGGCGGGGTCGCTGCATTGCCCTTGCCATCGCCAAAGAACACCTGATCCGCAAAGCCGAGCGGCACGCTGTCCGGCCCCGTGCCGCCCATCACCGGCTGATGATAGTTATCGCTCATGGTGTAGTGGTCGGCCAGGAACTTCAAATAGGGCACATCGCCCTTCTGCATGTTGAAGAACGCCATCGTTTGGCCGGCGTCGTGCGGCGAGGCGCCGGGCGGTGTCGAATACGTCGTCGTGATCGCCGACTGCAGGTCGTGCAGGCAGCCGGTGGGGTTGCGGCGGGTGACATGCTCCTTGTCGATCGCGCAATCCATCTGCTGATACATCTGGAAGAACTGATGGATGGTGTCGGCCGTGTAGGCGTCATAGGGCATGTTCGGGCCCGTCATCTGGAAGGGACCCGGCGGCAGAGTGTTGACGTTGGCAATGCGAGTATCCGGTCCCAGCGTGGCTGCCAGGCCTGTACCGCCGGTTCCGAACAGGAATTGATCCTGCGGCGGAAGTCCGGGGTCGCCTCCCGGCAGGCTGAGGATCGGCGCGGCAATCGATACTGCCGGCACACCGCCGATATCCGGCGCTGGCAGCGTCGTATACAATGTCTTGCTCGTCGAGCCCGCGCTGATGAAATATTTGCCGCCGTTCGGCGCCGACGTGATCTGGAACTGATGCGCGCGATCGAAATTCTCGTTCGGCGAGCCGTCGTCCTTGACGATGCGCTCCGACAGAAGGTTCAGCACGTGCTCATCGCCGGATTTCGGGCGATAGGTGGCAAACAAATGATCGAAACTGCGATTCTCGCCGACAATGATCATGACATGCTTGATCGGCGACGCGGTCCGGACCTTTCCGACCGGATCGTCAGCGCGCGCGCTTGACGAAAGCGCGAATGCTGCAACTGACGTGCCGAGCAGCAAGCGGCCAAGGCTGCGCGTAAGCGAAGCTCCTAACATAAAGCTCTCTCCTGCTTTGATATGCAAAATAGACCCACCCCGCAGTGGGTCTTAAGCAGGGTCGATGACGCGCTTGTTCAGATTGTGTGACGGGGAAAAATTTTGGCGCGCTGGAATAGAACGTCAGGCGCGAGGTTAACGCGTGCCGCTTTTGCACTTGGCGTGCCCGCAACAGTGTCGCCATTCGGCCACGTCGCGGAACCTTCAACGTATCGTCACGTATGGTTCATCCCGCTGTGATGCGCCTCTGAAAGTTTGGCCGTGGCGCGACCTGGTTTTGCTTTTGCGCCACTACCCACACACGCTTTCCACACACTCTACCTTATCAATCAGGAGGCACACTCCATGCGCTTGCCAACAAGCTTTGGTCTGGTATCCGCGCTTGCGCTATTAGTCGCGGGCACGGGCGCCATCGCCGAAGACCACGATCACGATCGCGACGATTTCCACAGCATCCGCACCGCGACCCCGATCAAGCATCTGGTCGTGATCTTCCAGGAAAACATCTCGTTTGATCATTATTTCGGGACCTATCCCAAGGCGCAGAACAATCCGGGCGAAACAAGATTTGTCGCGAAGCCGAACACGCCGGTCGTCAACAGCCTCGCAACGCCGCTCGACGTCAACAATCACTTCGCGGCGCTGAAGGGCGTCGACCTCCTCAACAACAATCCGAACAAGAACAATTCGGCCAACAGCGCGGGCGCGGTCAATCCGTTCCGATTGTCGGCTGCGCAAGCACTTACCGCCGATCAGGGACACAATGAGAGCCCCGAAGAGAGCGCCTACGACAACGGCAAGATGGACCTGTTCCCCAAATTCGTCGGTACGGCGGGGCCGCCGCCGGCGGGGCCTCCGGCCGCTGTCGGAACCACCGGCCTGACGATGGGCTATTTCGACGGAAACACGACGACGGCCCTCTGGAACTATGCCCAGCACTTCGCCCTGAGCGACAACAACTACACCTCGCAGTTCGGCCCCTCCACTCCGGGCGCAATCAACCTGATCTCGGGCCAGACCAATGGCCTCAAGGCGACCAACAACAACGTGTTCGGCGGTTCGCCACCTAGCCTCACGCTGTTGCATCCCACCCACGAAGCGTGGGGGGATGCCGCTCATCTGATGAGCAATGTCACAGTGATTGGCGACGGCGACCCGCTCGGCGATGTCTGCTCCAACGCTGCGATCGATCAGGTGCAGATGGCCGGCCGCAACATAGGCGACCTCCTGAACGACAAGAACATTACGTGGGGATCGTTCATGGGCGGGTTTGACCTGACGATCACCAATCCCGCAAATCCCACCGCCCCAATCCCGATTCCCAACCCCACGACAGGGTGCAACCGGATCACCGCACCGACGGCGCCGGGAACGCCGGCCTTCCTCTCGGTCGACTACATCCCGCACCACGCCTGGTTCCAGTATTATGCTTCGACCAGCAACCCCTCGCATGCGCGTCCGAGTTCGGTGGGGGCGATAGGCCACAGCGTCATCCCCGGCACCAGAACGCCGGAACCGGCGAACCACAACTACGATATCCATGACTTCTACGATGCGCTCAACGCACACAACCTGCCGGCTGTGAGCTTCCTGAAGGCACCGGCGTTCCAGGACGGCCACGCCGGCTACTCCGATCCGCTCGACGAGCAGAACTTCATCGTGCACGTCATCAACACCTTGCAGAAGAGCCCTGAATGGGAAGAGACCGCCGTGGTCATCCTCTATGACGACTCCGACGGCTGGTACGACCACCAGATGCCGCCGGTAGTCAACGCGTCGATGAATCCGACCGTCGATACCCTCAATTCACCGGGGGTCTGCAATACCGGCCCTGCCCAGCAGGGAAAGCCGACCACAGCGTCGACACTGAACGGCAATTTTGGCGTGTCGGTTTGGGGACGTTGCGGCTATGGCACCCGCATGCCGCTTTTGGTGGTCTCGCCCTTCGCCAAGCGCAATTTTGTCGACCACACCTTGACAGATCAGAGCTCAGTGCTGCGCTTTATTGAAGATAACTGGCTGGACCGCCAACGCATCCAGCCTGGCGGCTCGTTCGACACCATCGCGGGCCCGCTTGATCACATGTTCGACTTCGACGATCGCGACGAGGATCATCCGCGCAAGCTGATCCTTGATGAAAAGACGGGCACCGTGGTCTTTGCGTCCGGCGGCGACGATGATCATGATCATGACCATCATTGATTGACGGATCAAACGTACAAAGGACAGCGCCTCCGGGGTTTCGCCCCGGGGGTTTCTTTTTTGTTCCCCCATTATTTGGTCTACGACCTATTCGTCGCTTTCTCGCCCTGGGATTGCTGACTGCGCTTTGGATCGGCGACGGGGGCGGCCTGCACTCATTGTTCTGAGCTGGCAGTCCGCCGCACGTTCGGCGCGCCCACCATCGAGGTGATCGTGGGCGCGACCAGAACGCAGAACGGCAAGCCTGGTACCCGCTGGTCGCTCGATCTAGAGCGAACGCAGGAAATCGATGATCGCCTGCCTGTCTGAAACTGAAAGTGTCGCAAAGGACGAGATCACGTTGTTTGCCTCCGATCCCGGCGAGGCGTGCAGACGTACGGCCTGGACCATGTCGCTGGTCCGACCGTCATGCAGGAAGAAGATCCGCTGGCCGACGCCCCAGAGCGGCGTCGTGCGGAATTCCCGACCTGCAGCCTGTCCCTGCGTTACGCCATCGGCCAGACCCTGCCCCATGTCGTGCACGAGCAGATCGGAGAAGAGATTGACGGGCCTGTTTTGAAGCACCGGACTGTTCAAGACCGGCGCCGTCTGCATCGTCGGCGTGTGGCACAATGCACATCCGATCGTGCTGAACAGCTGGCGGCCGCGCACAGCGCTCGCACTCGGGTGTGGATCAGGCTGCGGGGCCTCGGTAAAGCGCATCAGAATCTGGAATTGCATCCAGTCCGCCAGAATATGCAATGGATTGAAAAAGGATTGGTTATTCTTGTCGTTGTTATCGGTCCTGGTCACATCGTTGGGCTCGGGCTTGTTCAGTCCGTTGCAATTTGGGTCCTCTTCCTTGGCCTGCGGAAACAGTTCGTTGGTGATGCCCATTTCAACATTGTAGGCCTCGCCCGCGAACACCGTGATCGACTTGTTCTGTGCCTTCCAGCCGAAGCGGGTGATGGTGCCGTCATTGCCGCTGCGGTTGGGATGGCCGGCAATGCCCAGTTCCGCGCGCTGGTCTGCCGTCGCAGACTGATGGGCGAGGATCTCGCGGTCCTGGATCGAATCGATCAGGCCCAGTCCGCTCATTGACAGGGGAATGCGGAAGGCAAGGTTGTTTTGTGCAAGCTGCTTTTGGAAGTCCGGCTGAACGAGAGCGCAACCAGGAATCGTTGGATCATTCTGGATGCCTCGCACGACCCACAGCTGGTGGACGCCGCCATCAGGGATAAGTTGCCCGTTGCTGTCGTGCAGGAAGTTTCCGTTGGCATCCACCTGATACAGAAAGCGCACCTCCCGGATCGGTCCGAATTGTTGTTCAAAGCTTGGGACGACGTTTTGTTTGCCAAAGCGATGAGGGATCAGGTTGAATTGCGGATTCTCCGGAGGCTTTGCCGCAGCAGGCCCAAAGCGTGCGACGTCAACGGGATTTGGCAACAAGAAACCGCCGGCTCCTCCGAGTGACGGCTGGGCATGACAGGCGAAACATTGGTCCGCGTTATGACGAGCCCCCAAACCGTTTGAATTGGTAGTGAACTGGGGAAATAACGGATCCGCTTCCTTAAGGCCGTTGATCGGGTTGGTTACGGCCGGAGAGCCATCCGTGACCATGGCGCACTGATCACAGGTGGATTCGAGCTGTCCAGCGCGGTTGATCCCCTCGTAGAACGAGACCTTCTCGTTATCATTCACCGTGGCGCCGGTGACGGGGTTGGGGCTTATCAACTGCGGGTGCGGTATCTTCTTGCCTTGGGCCTGCAGCCCGCCGCCGGTATTCTGCAGACCACCTCTTACACCGGGATCGACCTGGGCGAACGCAGTGCCTGAAATCAAACTTGCAAAAGCGATGGCAACCCCGAGACTTGTCGAAAGGTTCATGTTTTGCTCCAAAATCTATTTGAAAAAAACTCGTACGCACGCTGTCCGCGGTTAAGCGCAGACACGTCAAATCGCAGGCCAAAAGCATTCAAGATTGTCTGACCAAAAAAGCAGGCCAGCCGGAAAAAGGAAAATGGTCCGCCGATTCAAATATGCTGCCGATTCACGCACGAAGCTTCGGCACACTCCGCGCCACTCGCAGCCAGGCAATAGCTGCGGATAGTATCGCATAAAGTATGACGAGCAGGTGCAAACCTAACGACGCCGCTCGTCGTCGAAAAAATCGCCGCTCATACGAGAGCGCCATGACTTCAGCCTGCTGAGCCGTGATCGTGCTTTGCTTAGAATTTGTGCATCAAATTAATCAGCTGCGTTACCGCCCGTTCGTCGCGTTGTCGTTGGTTCGCGTTAGCGCTGTGCTGTGCCCTTTAGAGTCTCTCGTCGGGAAGACTGGTTCAGGCGCAGCGGCACCTGGCTGTTTCAAGATCAGGATCGTCTTCTGCTCGCACTTGAGCGGCACGTCACGGCCCCATAGCGCGGGGAGTTTCCACCCGTGATAATCTTTCAATCGTAATGCGGCCTTGGTCGTTGGTTCGGCAAGTTCTATGCGTCGTCGGCTTAAAATCATGACAGATTGATTGCACAAATCTGACGTACACTACACGCGAGTTTTTTGTGCGCGGAGTTCAAAAGTCATCATCGTGTCAAGTCGCCGCAACAAGCGGCAGCCGGTGATTTCGCCAAGCGGTCCGGTGACGGATCTCGATGGCGCGGTGATCACCGATCCCAGCTCGAACAAGCCAGGCTTCCCCACCAACTTCGATCCTTCGGCAACGGCCTCGCTCGGCTATGCCCTGACAATGCTCCAGGCGGGCGTTCTCGTCATTTATACATACATTGCCGATGCTCATGATCCGCAGCGTCTCGACATTCCGGGTGCACCGGCAGCACCGCACGGCGGCAATGCCTATGGTCCGGGCGAGGCTGGTTACGTCGCTGCGCTGAAGGCTTACGATCAGGCCTTTGGCACTTTCTTCAGTCGCCTCAAAGGGCTTGGCATTGACGAGACCAATACGCTGTTGTCGTCGTGCCGGACGAGAACGACCACTTTGTCGGTGGCCCGCCGAGCCCGGCGAATTTGCGACGGCGTGACCACGCCCTGCACATATGCCAAGACCGGCGAGATCGACTTGTCCCTCGGACTCCTGCTGACGACTGTAGCCTGCCGATCGTTGATCGGCAGGCTTTTTTCATTCGACGACCGGGTCCCCGCGCATGGCCATCTATCGCAAGGGCAACGCTCGTCACGGCTCGACCAAACTGCTGGTGGGCAGGCCTATCCAGCCCACCACGCAGAGGCCGCGATAGGCAACCTTTCAGTTCGGCCTGAACAGATCCTGCGGGACGCCAGCTGCCTGGAACAGATAGTCACGCGATGACTCGAGTTGCTGGCGCAGCCGCGGCAAATCAACTCCGAGCAAATTCCCCTGCCATTTGCGGATCTTGCCGGCGACGATAACGGTTTCGACGTTGGTGCGGTCCATCAGGGAAACCACCGCGCCCGGCACATGGTTGAGCGGCGCCACGTTGATCCGGCTGGCGTCGAGGATGATGATGTCGGCCTCTTTGCCCGGCGTGAGAGAACCGACCTTGGCGTCGAGCCCCAGCGCTTTGGCGCCGTTGACGGTCGCGTAGCGGAGCACGTCGCGGGTGGTCAGCAGGGGTGGCGTACCCGGCGCGGGCGTCGGCCACTGATTCGGAGGATAGAAGTTTCCCTGCTGAAGGATCATCTGATTGACCATCATGCGCTCCATGTTCATGGCCACGCGCATCTGGGTAAAGAAGTCCGCCGTCATCGTGCATTCGACGTCGACGGATAGCGAGGGCTCCATGCCCAGGCTTATCATCTTCAGGATCGGCGGCATTCCATGACGCATGTTCATCTCGATCGGGAAAGCGATCGAGACCTGCGCGCCGGCTTTCTTGACGGCATTCCAGCCCATGTCGGACTGGCCGGTCATATGAATGAACAGATTGTCCGGCCCGATGCCGATGTTCCCTCCGGAGCCTCCCTTACCCTGGGCAAGCTGGTCGAGGATCGGCGTGATACCGAACGGCGAGAGGATGTGCGCCGCAATCTGCAAGCCGAGTTGGCGCCCGATCGTCCAGGATTGCGTATAGGTCGGCGTTCCCAAATAAACCTCGCCGCCCATGATCATGTGGACGAGCTGATCCGCGGACGAGAACCACTGCCGCTTGATCCGAAATGCATCCTGCGGATAGGCATAGCCCGGCGTGTTGACGGTAACGCCCTCGCCGGCACCCTCGAAATAGCCGAACGCGGCACGGCGACCCGTATCGAACAGTGCCTGGATGGCGGCGTCAGAGTGCTTCGGCGTGTGATGAATCTGCGACACGTCATGCACCGTGGTGACACCGTCATCGAGCTGAGCGAGCCCGCCGAAGAGCTCATTGATGTAGACATCCTGCGGGCGATAGACGGTGGCAAATTTGAGCAGAATGTACTCGTAATAGGTCAGGCTGCCGCTCGGCGAGCCAGACCCGTCATTGATCAGGACACCGTCGGCAAGGAAGCTGCGGAGTGCCGTCTCGAACTGGTGATGATGCGTGTCGATGAAGCCGGGCATCACGATGCGCCCGGTTGCGTCGATCACGGTAGCGCCGCCAGCGCCGAGATCGGGGCCGACGGCAAGAATCTTGTTGCCTTCGATGAGAACGTCGGCCTTGGGAAAATCGCCCACCTTTGGATCCATCGACATCACAGACCCGCCGCGAATGACATAGCGCATGCCATGGCGGCCGGCGTCCGCCGGAGGATCTGCGGCCATCGCACGGCGTGCAGAGAACAAATTCAGGCCCGCAGCGGCAACCCCGACCGCGGCGGCGCCCTTCAAGAACTGACGCCTTGATCCGAGATGCGCTTGCAACTTTCCTTGAAGACAGAGCTTACACATTCAATTTCCTCCCATGTACGATTAGTCTTTGTTGATTGAATATCCGCGCGGCGACGCGACGACCGTCTGCCTTTGGCGGTCATGAAAAAAGCACGTGCGCTGCCAATGCCGGCCCGGTCATATTTGTGAGTTTCGCGCCCCGCGTTTTGGCGTGTCACGCCAAGCCCTTCATTGCGGCTTGCGTCACTTTCGAGTCGATCGACGAGACCCGGTCTCGCTCTGCAATGCCCCCCTCTCTCTTTGCCAAGTGAGACCCATGGCCCCGCTCGCCTGCGGGCAAGGTGCCGAGCTTGTCATGCGCCCCGCTTGGAAAGATTTAGGTGATCAAATGTGCAAATGCGCGCTGCTTAGGACCCCTCCCGCACAGCACACAACTTTACGCTATCATCGGGCTCTTCGGTTCGGAACCATAAAATGAGCGGACGACGCTACGTGTCCAACACCTGTGGGCACGATTCTACATCGATGATTGTACCCCGGCTTCATTGGACAGAGCCGCTGTCATTTTCGACCGAGTCAGGTCTGTCCTGCGCACCATTTGATTTCCCAAATAGAGGAGACCGTACGCGTAAAATCGGTATCGCTCTCTTTATGCAGAACGCGCCGGTAGACTTCGGAGCCTCGACGCTCTTCGCGGACTTTGTCGATGCCTATCGCTCTCGTCGAATACGCCGCGGTTTATCGGGAGCGCTGACAAACTGCTTTCGCCGCCGTCGGACCTGCTTGGCCTCCGTGACGAGACCTTCGAGACCGGAGTCAATTTGAAGACAGCCAAGCTCCTGGTTTGACTACGCAGCATTTGCTTCTCGTCCGACTGGCGCTCGCGCTGCTTCCCATTTGACAGGCCAAGCGGGACGCCAGAGACCGGAGCCAAGTCCGCGAAAGCTTCCGCGAAAGCCGCTGTTGGCGGCCTTTCCCAGTGCTCCCGGAGAGGGCAGATGACGGAGTGGCTGGCTGGGGCGGGAGGGATCGAACCTCCGAATGGCGGAATCAAAATCCGCTGCCTTACCGCTTGGCTACGCCCCAACTCTTTCGCTTCGGGAACGCGGACGAGTCTTGCCCGGACTCCCGCCTCCGTCCGTCTATAGAGAGCGGGCGGCCATTTCAACAGCCGCGCGGGCAAAATCGGCAATCCACAAGCAAAATCATCGACGCCCGTTGAGATTTGAGGTCGCGCCAATCCCGCTCCATGAGGGGCCGGATTGCCAAAATCGCCCACGATTGGCTTCGCCGTCACTCGAGTTCGACCACGGCGCAGTTGAGGGACTGCCGGTTTCGTGGGATGACGGCGGCAAAGTCCCCGCCCTCCCTGGAGGAGATGAAGCCATGACCTATCGTGCGCCGATCAACGATATGCTGCTTGCGCTCAATCACGGTGCCGGCCTTGCTGCGGCCGTCGAGGCCGGCCATTACGGCGATTTCGACGCCGAGATTGCCGCCGCCGTCCTGGAGGAGGCCGGCAAATTCGCCTCCGACGTGCTCGCACCGCTCAACCGTACCGGCGATGAGCATGGCATCAAGCTTCAGGCCGGCAAGGTGACGACCGCGCCCGGCTGGCCCGACGCCTACAAGCGCTGGACCGACGGCGGCTGGAACGCGGTCTCGGGGCCGGAGGCCTTTGGCGGCCAGGGTCTGCCGCTTGCGATCAATGCCGCCTGCACCGAGATCTGGAGCGCCGCGAACGTCGCCTTCGGCCTCTGTCCGCTCCTGACGCTGTCGGCGATCGAGGCGCTCGATGCCCATGGCAGCGACGCGTTGAAGGCCACCTATCTCGGCAAGCTGGTATCGGGCGAATGGACCGGCACCATGCAGCTGACCGAGCCGCAGGCCGGCTCCGATGTCGGTGCGCTCCGCACCCGTGCCGAGCGCGCTGGCGACGGCACCTACCGCCTGAAGGGCACGAAAATCTTCATCACCTATGGCGAGCACGACATGACCGACAATATCGTGCATTTCGTGCTCGCGCGCCTGCCCGACGCACCTGCCGGCACCAAGGGAATCTCGCTGTTTCTGGTGCCGAAATTCCTTGTCAATGCCGATGGCTCGCTCGGCGAGCGCAACGACATCCATGCAAGCGGCGTCGAGCACAAGCTCGGCATGCACGCTTCCCCGACCTGCACCATGACCATGGGCGATCATGGCGGCGCGATCGGCTATCTGATCGGCGAGGAAAACCAGGGCATGCACTGCATGTTCACGATGATGAACCAGGCGCGGCTCGGCGTTGGGCTGGAGGGCGTCGGCATCGCCGACCGCGCCTATCAGCAGGCCCTGTCCTACGCACAGGAGCGCCGCCAGGGCCGCGGGATCGGCAACAAGGGCAACGGCTCCGACCCGATCATCGTGCATCCCGACGTCAAGCGCATGCTGTTGCAGATGCGCGCGATGACAGCAGCGGCGCGCTCGATCTGCTATGCGACGGCCGTCGCGCTCGACATCTCTTTCCGTGCCAAGGACGCCAAGGTGCGGGCCGATGCCGCCGCGCGTGGCGCGCTGCTGACCCCGATCGCAAAGGCGTTCTCGACCGACATCGGCAACGAGGTCGCCTATCTCGGCGTGCAGGTGCATGGCGGCATGGGTTTTATCGAGGAGACCGGCGCCGCCCAGCATTATCGCGACGCCCGCATCACCTCGATCTATGAGGGAACCAACGGCATTCAGTCGATCGACCTGGTCACGCGCAAGCTTGCGGCCAACGGCGGCGCATCGGTCTGGGCGCTGCTTGACGAACTCTCCGCGATCGTCAAGCAGGTCGAGGCTTCCAACGATCCCGCCTTCGGCACGACGGGGGCGAAGCTGCGCCAGGCGCTGGCGGCGCTGGAACGCGCCAGCCGCTGGCTGCTCGAACGCGTCACCTCGCGGCCGAACGAAGCGCTCGCCGGCGCAACGCCGTACCTGCGGCTGTTCGCCTCGACGCTCGGCGGTTGCATGCTGGCCAATGAGGCGCTCGCCGCGCGCAAGGACGGCGACGGCGAACGCCATGTGACGCTCGCACGCTTCTTTGCCGAGAACATCTCCGTGCTGGCCGGGTCGCTGGAGAAGACCGTCACCGAAAGTGCGGAGGCCGTGAACGGCGCGGATGCGGTGTTGCTGGGCTAGCAGGCCGGCGAGTGACCTCGCCAGGCTTGCGGGTACAGCACCGCCCCGGCCTCGTTTCGGCATTCCAGCGCCGGGCTTTTTGCGCTGGCACCGCCAAACCGGCGGACGTAGCCTTGGCACATGCTCAAGAGGCCCGACAGCGGCGCCGAGGTCGCGATGGGGGAGCGGATCGTTCCGCTCGACCGTGCGCGAACCTTCATCACCTTGCTGGTCGTGCTCTACCACTCCGTCATCAACTACACCTATTACGGCTTCGGCGGCGACCGCATGCGCTGGCTCGGCTTCGACCTGGTCGTGCTGTTCTGCGACAGCTTCTTCATGGCTTGCATGTTCTTCATTTCGGGCTTGTTCGTGCACGACAGTCTTGCGCGCTGGGGATCGGCGAATTTCCTGGCCCGCCGCGCGTGGCGTCTCGGCGTGCCCTTTCTCGCGTCGATCTTCGTGCTGATGCCGATCGCCTACTACCGCTACTATGTCGCGCAATTCGATTTCGCGCATTTCTACTGGCACATGGTGACCGTCGGCCCCTGGCCGGCGGGCTCGTCGTGGTTCATATGGGTTTTGCTGATATTCGACACAATCGCGGCAGCGCTTCTTGTCCTGGCACCCGGCCCCATCCGCTCGCTGGCGCAAGCCGTGGCGGCGTTGCGCGACCGACCGATGACCGCCTTCGCTGCATTCCTGATCTTTTCGATCGCCGTCTACCTGCCGCTGCACCTTATCTTTGGCGATTCATCCTGGATTGCACCCGGTCACTATCCGTTTCCACTGCAGACCAGCCGTATCCTGCTCTATGCCGGATATTTTTGCTGCGGCGTCGCCACCGGCGCGGCCGGCTTGCGGGTGGGCGCGATGAGAGAGGACGGCGCGTTCGCCAGGCGCTGGGCGACCTGGCTTGCCTGCGCACTCGTCTGCTATGGCGCGATTGTATTGCTCGTCTATGTCCATCGCGGCGGACTGATCGACCTGAAGGCGCCGCCGCTGTGGTGGCGCACGGCCTATGGTCTGGCCTTCGCGATGTTCGCGGCCGCGATGACGTTTGCGGTGCCGGCGATCTTCCTGCGTTTTGCCAAATCGCGCTTCCCATTGCTCGATGCGATGCAGCCTCAGGCCTATGGCATCTATCTCCTGCATTTCATTCCGCTGATCTGGCTGCAATACCTGGTCTATGACCCGCCGTTGCCGGCCTTTGCCAAATTCGCGATCGTGTTCGTAGGCACGTCGTCCACAAGCTGGGGAATGACGCTTCTGCTGCGCAGGAATCCCGTGCTTGCGCGCATGATTTGATTGATAGGTCAGCCGTAGTGTGGCCGCCCCTGCCCCGCCTCTAACCCTAGTGGCGTTGCATCACGCGACAAGCCGCGCTGTAATCGGCGGCCATGAACGCACGATCTCGCGAGCACGCCTTCGGTGGCCGGATCATCGGCGCGCAGATTCGCGCCGAACGCGCACGTGAAGCCGCAAGGCAGGCCATCCGCAAGGCCGACCGCGCGGAGGCCGAAGCGTGGTCGCTCCGCATGGAAGGTTGCGGCGGCCCCGCGCAGCCCTCGCCGACCATTGCCCAATGTCTCAATGGCGGGCTCTGCTGGCTCGAGGTCGAGTGCAACCGCTGCAACTCGCGGGCAAGCCTGCCGCTGGAGGCGATCCGGCGGCCAAAAGACACGCCGCTATGGAAGCTCGAGGCATCGCTGAAATGCCGCTCCTGCCGCAAGGGCCGCCATGCGCCGCCCGTGCACATGATCCGCCTCACCGCCGAGCGCGAGATTGCGCCCTATCTCTGGGTCCATCCGGATGAGGAAGAGCGGTGAGCAGCCACGTCTGCGCAACTGAAAATCATCTCGCGCCCCAGATTGTCTTTGCCGGACCAGCAGCCTAAACCGGCATCCCTGTCCTCGGGATGCCGGCCGCATGTCGGATGACGCAAACGAAGATCAAGCGCTCGGGTTGCTGGCGCAAGCCCGCGACGGCATTCGCCGTCACCGGCTGCAGCTGATCCTGGCGTTGCGGGTCACGGTCGCGGCGCTGTCGGCATTTGTGCTGGCGCAGGTGCTGCACCTGCGTCTGCCGCTCTGGGCGGTGCTGACCTCGCTGATCGTGACCCAGATGAGCCTCGGCCGCTCGGTGAAGGTCGCCAAGGACTATATCATCGGCACCTTTGCCGGCGTCGCCTACGGCGGCGCGCTTGCGATCCTCATTCCGCATGACAGCGAATGGGCGCTCCTCGCGGTGCTTGCTCTTGCGGTAGCCCCCCTCGCCTTCATCGCGTCCTTTCGCGCCAATTTCAACGTGCTGCCGGTGACTGCGATCATCGTGCTTCTGGTCCCGAGCATGCAGCATGTCAGCCCGGCTGCGTCCGCGCTCGACCGCGTGCTGGAGGTGAGCGTCGGCGGCGCCGTCGGCTTCATCGTCTCCTTCCTGGTCTTTCCCTCCCGCGCGCATACGATCACCATCGAGGCCGCAGCCGATATGCTCGACCTGTTGGCGGATGCGCTCTCCAGGTTCCTCGAGGACCATACGCGCGAGCTGCAGCAGGCCGATCGCCGCCGTATTCACGACGGGATCGCCGCCGCGCTGACGCGGTTGAACGCTTCCGGCGCCGAGGCCGAGCACGAACGCCGCGCGCGCCTTACCTCGGGGCCCGATACAGGACCGCTGCTGCGCACGCTGCTGCGGCTCCGCCATGACATCGTCATGCTCGGCCGTGCCGTGGGCGGCGAACTGCCCGAAGAGGTCGCAGGCCGGCTGGACCAGCCACTCAGGAAGATCGAGGCTGTCGGACGCGACTTCCTCCGCGCCAGCGGCATGGCGCTGCGTGCGCGCAAACCGCCGCCGCGGCTCGACGCCGTCGAAATCGCGTTCAGGGATTACATCGAAACGTTCGGCGCCGTGCGGCAGGAGCGGCTCACGCGCGACATGCCCAGCGAGGCGGCGGAGCGGTTCTTTGCGCTCGGCTTCGCGCTCGAGCAGCTCAGAGAGCACCTCTTTGAGGTGCAGCGGGTGATCGGCGAATGGGCGCGGGATTAGCGGCAGGCCTCGCGCCACAACCTGTGAGCAAGATCACTTACGAGGCCCAGCGCGGCGCTATAGGAAGCGCTTTACGCCATCGCTGGAGCTCTTGAGATGACCCGCCGCGAGCGCAACGAGCTCGAACGCAAACTGGCCCAGACCCGCAGGCGGGCGCTCGAGCCGACGGACGCGCCGACGCTCGAGCAGCTGGCGCAACAGATCGAAGACCTCGAAGTCAAGTTGCTCGCCCATCGCTTCGCGGCCTAGAAACGAGTGCAGCGGTTTTCCGAAAAGATCATGCGCAA